>OIXS01001113.1_pt1 | contig 14222 bp, 12 predicted proteins | sample 1587841 | NCBI WGS metagenome assembly OIXS01 (sample SAMN03283254) | human gut metagenome | biome: human-associated habitat; material: feces | host: Homo sapiens | place: USA | collected 2013
AAAGTATATCGACCTGATGATCCAGTCCGACCGCTACCTGACGGACAAGGAAAAGGAGCATTACACGTCCCCTGCGCCTGTCAACGCAAAGCCGGATGGTGCCATAGATCATGCCAAAAACCTGATCCGGGAATTTTGTCAGGAGGAATACGACTCTGAGCCGGACTTTTCTGACCTGTCCAAGATTGGCATTGCCTACACCAACGCCACCGATGAGGAGATTCCCATTCAAGTTAATGTGGATCTGGTAGGATACCGTGTGGAACGGTATCTGGGTGAGGTGCTGATCAACGAGCGGCAGTACGAAAGTCTGGAGGAACTGACCGAAACCGAGTTGGAGGCTCTGGATTTTTCCGAACTGGTCAGCGTTACGGACGAGGAACTGGAGCATTATCATAACAAGGCGGACGAACGCCCAGCACTGCTGCCGCTGGATGCCGCCACCGAGTACAACGCCCTGAAGGAGCAGCACCCGGATGCGCTGGTAGGCTTTGAGCAGAACGGACAGTTTGAGTTTTACGGCGAGGATGCCCGGAAGGTCTGCGAACTTCTGGGCGGAAAGTTTCTGGAAAAGGAAACGGCACTGGGAACCGTCCCGGTCATCAGCTTTCCCCGCAACCAGTGGGCATACCGTGCCAAACAACTGTGGCAGCGCGGCGAGAACGTCTACCTTGCCGGGCTGAACGAGGATGGCACCCACCACCAGACGAAGTATCTGCGCCGGGAGGATTATCTGCCGCTGGGTGCCACCGTCCACATGGAAGGGCGGGCCTTCCGGGTGGATACGGTCAACTTCGATAAGGGCAGCGTGACCCTGCAAGATGTGGCACTGGCAGAAATGCGGATGCCGATTTTCCGGGAGGAGCCGCTGGCTCTTGTCCGGGAGTTGTACGAGCAGGAACAGGAAGTGATGGAACACACACTGCCCGCTTACAAGGTCGGTGACAATGTTATCGTTGATCTTCCTAGCCGAACCATCGAAGGTAAAATCGGCTATGTGGGTGAAACCGACGTTCGCATCGATACCAGCGCACAGGGGCAGTCGTGGGATAACGAGGTTATCAACAAGCAACAATTTGAGGACGGTCTGCGGCAGGTTGAGCCGGAACTATCAGATGAGGAACTGGACGCACTGCCCATCTCTACTGTGATGGATGGAAAGGTGCAGACCTTCCCGGATGCCGCCGCCTTGGATGAAGCCCTGAATACCGAACCTGCGCCAGAGCCTGCCGGAAACTTCCGCATCACGGACGACCATCTGGGCGAGGGCGGCGCAAAGCAGAAATATGCCCGGAATATCGAAGCCATCCGTACCCTGTTCAAGCTGGAAGAGGAGCACCGGGGTGCCACCGCCGAGGAGCAACAGGTGCTTTCCCAGTATGTGGGCTGGGGCGGTCTGGCAGACGCTTTTGACCCCAACAAGGAAAATTGGTCTGCCGAGTACACCCAGCTGAAAGAACTGCTCTCTGAGGATGAATACGCCGCCGCTCGCGCTTCTACTCTGAACGCCCACTACACCGGCCCTACCGTGATCCGTGGTATCTACGATGCGGTGGAGCGTATGGGGTTCCAGTCTGGCAACATTCTGGAGCCGTCCATGGGCGTAGGCAATTTTTTTGGAATGCTACCCACCAGCATGGCAGACAGCCGCCTGTATGGTGTAGAACTGGACAGCATCACCGGGCGCATTGCGAAAAAACTGTATCCGCAGGCTGACATTACTGTGGCTGGCTTTGAGACCACCGACCGCCGTGATTTTTATGACCTCGCTGTCGGTAACGTGCCTTTTGGTCAGTACAAGGTCAACGATAAGGCGTACAACAAACTTGGCTTTAGCATCCACAATTATTTCTTTGCGAAAGCCATCGACCAGATTAGACCGGGCGGTGTAATTGCCTTTGTGACCAGCCGCTACACCATGGACAGCAAGGACAGCACTGCTCGCAAGCACATGGCAGAGCGTGCTGACCTGTTGGGGGCTATCCGTCTGCCGAATAATGCATTCCGTGCTAACGCAGGCACAGATGTTGTCAGCGACATTATCTTCCTGCAGAAGCGTGATCGCCCTGCGGACATTGAACCTGCATGGGTTCAGTTGGGCAAAACGGAAGATGGCTTTGCCATCAACCAGTATTTCGCAGACCGCCCGGAGATGGTTCTGGGTGTACTCTCCACCGAAAGCACCCAGTATGGACGAGAGGAATTGACCGTTGCTCCCATCGAGGGTGCAAACCTTGCAAACCAGCTTGCAGAAGCGGTGCAGCACATCGAGGGGCAGTACACCGCCGCCGAGGTGGATGCCCCCGACATTGCCGAGGAAGAAACCACCCGGCGCACCCTGCCTGCGGACCCGGAGGTCAAGAATTTCTCCTACACCGTGGTGGACGGCGAGGTGTTCTACCGGGAAAACTCCGTGATGACGCAGGTGGAGCTGTCCGACACCGCCAAGGGTCGTGTCACCGGCATGGTGGAACTGCGGCAGATCGTCAACGACCTGATCGAACAGCAGTTGAACGACTACCCGGACGAGGACATCAAGGCAACGCAGGAGCGTTTGAACGCCGTCTACGATGCCTTTACCGCAAAGTACGGTCTGCTGAACGACCGCAAAAATGGGCGGCTGTTTGAGCAGGATTCTTCCTACTATCTGCTCTGTTCGCTGGAAAATCTGGACGAGCAAGGGCAGCTTAAATCCAAGGCGGCGATGTTCACCAAGCGCACCATTCGCCCGGAGCGCACCGTCACCAGTGTGGACACCCCCAGCGAAGCGTTGGCGGTATCCATCGGGGAGCACGGCAAGGTGGACCTGCCCTATATGGCAGAACTGCTGGGTACACCCGGTGACTATGGGCGCATTACCGCAGAGCTTTCCGGTGTGATCTTCAAAGACCCTGCCGCCGACCCCACCGACCCGGAAGCGGGCTGGCAGATGGCAGACGAATATCTGTCCGGCGATGTCCGGGCAAAGCTGCGGATGGCGCAGTTTGCGGCAGAAACCAACCCGGAGTTTTCCGTCAATGTGGAGGCGCTGACCAAGGCACAGCCCAGAGAACTGGAAGCCTCTGAAATTGATGTGCGCTTGGGTGCAACGTGGCTCGACCCCAGTATTATCCAGAAGTTTATGACCGAGACCTTCCAGATTCCCTACTATCTGCGTCATGCAGTCAAAGTGAGATATTCTCAGTATACCGCCGAGTGGCGTGTGGAGGGCAAGACTGCTACCGGGCGGAGTGACATTATTTCCTCCGAGACCTATGGCACCAGCAGAGCCAACGCCTACAAGATTCTGGAAGAAACGCTGAACCTGAAAGATGTTCGCATCTATGACACCATCGAGGATGCCGAGGGCAAACCCAAGCGTGTGCTGAACAAACGGGAGACCATGCTGGCACAGCAGAAGCAACAGGTCATCAAGGATGCTTTCGCCAACTGGGTCTGGCAGGACCCCCAGCGGCGCATTGCGCTGGTCCGGCAGTACAATGAGCTATTCAATAGTACCCGCCCTCGTGAATACGATGGCAGCCATATTCATTTTGTGGGCATGAACCCGGAAATCAGCTTGAGAGAACACCAGCGTAATGCAATAGCACACGTTTTGTACGGTGGCAATACTTTGTTGGCACACGAAGTGGGTGCCGGCAAGACTTTTGAAATGGCTGCATCGGCAATGGAGGCGAAAAGGCTGGGCTTATGTCAAAAATCACTTTTTGTCGTGCCGAATCATCTGACGGAGCAGTGGGCGTCGGAGTTTCTGCATCTGTACCCTAACGCAAAACTGCTTGTTGCACGGCGCAAGGATTTTGAAACGGCGAACCGCAAAAAGTTCTGCGCCCGCATTGCCACCGGCGATTACGATGCCGTTATCATCGGTCATTCGCAGTTTGAAAGAATCCCACTTTCTTTTGAGCGGCAGGAGCGCATTATTCAGGATCAGATTGTGGAAACACTCTTGGCTATCAATGAACTGAAAGCCAATGCCGGAGAGAATTTCACCATCAAACAGATGGAGCGCACCCGCAAGACTCTGGAAGCCAAGCTGGACAAGCTGCGCGCCGACAGCCGCAAGGATGATGTTATCACCTTTGAGCAGTTGGGCGTTGACCGCCTTTTTGTGGACGAGTCGCACAGTTTCAAAAATTTGTTCCTCACAACAAAAATGCGCAATGTCGCAGGATTGTCCACCAGCGAAGCGCAAAAATCATCCGATATGTTTGGCAAGTGTCGCTACTTGGACGAGATCACCGGCGGGCGCGGAGTGGTGTTTGCGACCGGTACGCCAATCAGCAATTCCATGACCGAACTGTACACGGTCATGCGCTATTTGCAGTACAGCACCCTCCAGCAGAAAAAGCTGACGCACTTCGACTGTTGGGCATCGACCTTCGGTGAAACCACCACCGCCATTGAGCTTGCGCCCGAAGGCTATACTTAATCAGGACAATAAAATTGATTGTCCTAAATTGAAAGATTCCATAAGAAAGGAGGTAGAACAAATGCCGAAAATACCAAGAATTACCGCACTCTATGAGCGTTTGTCAAGAGATGATGATCTTGCTGGCGAATCCAATTCCATCACCAACCAAAAGAAGTATTTGGAAGATTACGCCCAAAAGAACGGCTTCAAAAACATCTGCCATTTTACAGATGATGGCTTTTCAGGTGTGAACTTCAATCGCCCCGGTTTTCAATCTCTGATAAAAGAAGTAGAAGCAGGAAATGTCGAAACGCTGATTGTGAAGGATATGAGCCGCTTAGGACGAAATTATCTGCAAGTCGGCTTTTATACGGAAGTTCTGTTCCCGCAGAAAAATGTCCGATTCCTTGCAATCAACAACAGCATCGACAGCAACAATGCTTCAGACAATGATTTTGCTCCGTTTTTGAATATTATGAACGAATGGTATGCCAAAGACACGAGTAATAAAATCAAGGCTGTGTTCGATGCCCGGATGAAAGATGGAAAACGTTGCAGCGGCTCTATTCCGTATGGATATAACCGTTTGCCGGACGACAAGCAGACACTTGTTGTTGATCCGGTGGCATCCGAAGTCGTAAAGCGCATTTTTCTTCTTGCGAACGGAGGAAAAAGCCCACGGACAATCGCAGAACTGTTGACAGAGGAAAAAGTCCTGATTCCTGCTGCATACGCAAAGAAATATCACCCGGAGCAGTACAATGGGACAAAGTTCTCCAATCCGTATCTGTGGGGCACCTCCTCCGTAAGAACAATTTTAGGTCGGCAGGAATATCTGGGACACACTGTTTTACGAAAATCTGTAAGCACAAATTTCAAACTTCACAAGAGAAAAGAAACAGAGGAAGATGAACAGTACGTTTTCCAGAACACGCATGAACCGATTATATCGCAAGAACTTTGGGATAGTGTTCAGAAACGTAGATGCCGAGTGAATCGTGCTTCTGCTTGGGGAACACACACCAACCGTTTAAGCGGGTATCTGTATTGTGCCGACTGCGGCAGAAGATTGACCTTGCAAACACACTACAGTAAAAAGGATGGGTCTACTCAATATTCTTATCGTTGTGGTGGATATGCAAGTCGGGTGAATGGCTGTACTGCCCATTCAATCAGTGCCGATAATGTTGAAGCCCTGATATTGGCATCGGTCAAACGCTTTTCGAGATTTGTTCTAAAAGATGAAGAAATCTTCGCTTTGGAACTGCAATCCCTTTGGAAAGAGAAACGCGAAGAAAAGCCGAAGCAGAACCAATCGGAATTGAAACGTTGTCAAAAACGCTATGATGAGCTTTCTGCCCTTATTCGTAGCCTGTACGAAAATTTTATGTCTGGACTGTTGCCCGAACGGCAGTACAAGCAGCTGATGGCACAGTATGATAGCGAGCAGGCAGAATTGGAATCGAAAATGGAAACGATGAAATCCGAAATTGCCGAAGATAAATCAAGTTCTGCTGATATTCAGCATTTTATTTCGCTGATTCGCAAGTGCAAAAATCCAACAGAAATCTCCGATTCAATCTTTAACGAACTTGTCGATAAGATCGTTGTTTATGAAGCCGAGGGTACAGGCAACGCCCGCACACAAAAGGTTGACATTTATTTTAACTATGTAGGTCAAGTCGATATTGCTTATACCGAGGAAGAACTTGCCGAACTGAAAGCGCAGAAGGAGCAGGAAGAACGGCAACGCATGGAAAAGCAGCGCAAACGTGAAAAAGCCTATCGAGAAAAGCGAAAGGCAAAGAAAATCGCTGAAAACGGTGGCGAGATCATTAAAACCAAAACGTGTCCGCACTGCGGGAAGGAGTTTACTCCTACGAGCAACCGACAACTTTTCTGTTCAAGGGAATGCTGGAATCAGGCAAGACAGGAGCAAAAGAAAGCAGATAGAGAAGCCGAAAGAGGAGATTATTACTACCGGCAACGCACCTGTGCCGTGTGCGGTCATTCCTACTGGCCTACACACAGCCAGCAGGAATTTTGTTCCGATGAGTGCAGGAGAATCAACCACAACAAGAAAACCTTGGAATTCTATCACAAGAAAAAAGGAAATCCAAAACCTGACCCAGAAGCAGCCCCAAAGCCGAAACCAAAGGAGGATAATGCAGCATGACTACCTTAAAGAATCCGCTCCACGACAGCAACAACGGTCTGGATTACACTATGGTCAACGGCTACTATCTGCCGAATCTGACCGTAGCAGCCCCGACAGAGCAGCACCCCACCGGGCGGTGGGGCCGCTTACATAAGAAATATCTGCAAGAACATCATCCCATCCGGTACAATCAACTGCTCCTGTCCGGTGAGCTGGGCAGCTACCTTGCCACTCTGGACGAACAGGCAGACAAGCAGCTTGCCCTTATCGTCCGTCAGATGCAGGATAGTGCGGTTGGGTGACTCAAGAGAAAGGAAAAAGAGACCTAATCTCGTCAAAAAATAAATAATCAGATTATTAAAGGAGTCATTCAAATGAAACGAAATCAAAATTTCGACCATAATCACTCTCAAAAAATGCTTTCCTGCCACTACAACATGGACACCAACCGGGTGGAAGACCGGTTCGCAGATGGCACTACCCTTGCCATTGACTGCATCGCCATCGAGGACGAGTACGGCAACACTCCGGCACAGCGAGCGGAGCTGGACTGGCTGCTATACAATAAGCCCTTGGAGTACGTCCAGCTTGTGCTGAGTGGTGAGATTGAGCATTATCTCTCACTTGGCTGTGACCATGGCAGGTTAGAAGGTTGACCTTTAATTAAAATATCCAAAGCAGACAAAACAGCCCTCTACTTGCAATCGTTGCAAATAGAGGGCTGTTGATTTGTTGATGCTTCGCTCCGAACCGTACCATCGACTGTCTTTTGATTTAGATGCGCAAATCATTAGAACACATAAGGCCGATTCTATATGTTTCCGAGTTACTATCAATAAAGCTTTGTGACACTGAAAGGACACGGGTTTTCAATTTTACACCATTGAATTTTAGATTTATGTAATATCCTTCCTTTTTTAAAACATTTCTGCAAACCATTTTATATATCGTATTAGACTTGCATAAAAAACTTATTAAAAAACTGTTTTTGTCTTCAAGCATTTTATTGTCAATAAAAATATCAGCCTGTATTAGCGTCCCTTCAAATTCGATTTCTCCTCGATAAGTATGAAATTGGGGAATATCAGTATTTTCCATATAGTGCCCCTTTATAACGATAATAAATAAAACAGCCCTACAACACAATGATATAAATTATTTAGTTCTCCATTTCCACCACTTTACCAGCATCACAATAACGGCAACCACGAAAACGGCTATAAACAGTACCAACGATATTTCATTCAGAACAATATTCTGCTTAAAAAAGAAAAGTACCACCAACCGTACTGCAAGAGCAACTAACAACAACACTCCTATAAATTTACTCATAATTTTTCCCTTTCGATGCTTTTTCGCAACCTTGATTTTCCGGGTTGAGAACTGTACTTCGGGTCGGATTCTTTGGGTCCACTAGAATTTTTATTGGCGTTCCTTTCGGAATACATGGATTGAACCAAAACCACTGCGACTTGCCATTATAGGTCTCACCTTTAACTTTATACTGATAATGCACCACATATGGATAGATTACATCTTCATCGGCAAGGTGGTAGGTACTCAAATGAAATTTTATATGCACTCGTTTTGTTGCGGTAACCTTTCCGGTGATTCTTGTTCCATTTTTCAAGAGTTCTGCCTTTTTATAGTCAGAAATAGTCGCCAATCCGATAATTATACCTGCTACAATCCATGCTAATATCGCAGCCACCCAAATACCAGACTTACACGCTCCAACCGATATAATTGCCGCCACGAACATTCCGACATATGCCAGTGTATGAATAAGATCTTTTGAAAAAAACATTTCATCTCGTGTGATTTTCATAAAGCGGCCTCTTCTTCAAATCACGCAGTTGATAATTAGTGACTCCGTAAAATCAATGTTTCCTAGATACTTAGCGAGTTTATTTCGTCCGTCAGTCGAATAACGTTCAAAGGTCTACTCACTTTTCCAAAGATACTTTGCAAATGCGAGAGTTCCTAAAATGTAAAAAGCGGCTGAATAATCATCAAAAACAGTCCCATCATATAAAATCCTCCTAATACGGTAATCAATTTTCTGTTTTATGGTCATATTGTATATTTTACTGGTGTTTCTTTTTATAGTAAAGGTAAGAGAAAAAAGATGGTACTCCAAGATATAACAGTACTGACCAAATCATAAGTGTTTTTGATTTATTGGGAAACATCTTGAGAATAACAATGCTAAAAAGGATAGCAGGAAAAGTCAGTTCATGTAAAAGTTTATGAGCATATCGCCATGTTTGGTAATCTACTAAAGTCCACGGCAAACGTAATCCAACATATTTATTAAAAGGAAGAGCATTAGCACAGCTACCAAAAAGAGCCATGAAAGAGAATACTAGAATTTCAGAAAAGAAATATTCTTGCGTATCCGACAGCGTAATAATTTGAAAATCTTTCAGTATTATGTATCCAACGATGATGAGTAAAAGTACAACGACACTAATGCACATTATAGAAATCGAATAATTATTCTCACAGTCGCTTTTTTCTAAAGCCATTTCATTTTTTAGCATCAGCAAGAAAATGACGCTCGTGATTGCAAGAATTAGGCCGAATAGTATGCCGCCTGTACTATTTGGAAATAGTACTTCTCCTATAATTCCAACCAAACATATAATTCTTATAAAAACCAACTTATCGTGTTTCATCTTTGCTCACCTCAAGCCTGAAATCATTCAGTCAATCTAAAAAAATGAACCATAATCATTATAACCACTCACAGAAGCACAAATCATTCAAGAATCACTATGCTTAACAAATTTTTCTTCATTATCAATACCGTTTTTCAAGTCAGTCTATTTGCGATTTTTGATGCTTTTAATTATAACAAAAGCTATCATAAGAACACAAACAATTCCACTTGATAAACAAAGCGCCTTATCTTCTGCCCTTAGAACACCCACAGCACTTCTCATGTTCCAATAATACAAATCATAAGACAAGCTCATGATTGCAAATGTAAGGAGGCCATAGTATGCTTTCTTCATTGGCAATCAGTGTCCTTTCAATTTTTGCGTAAAAACTTAATGGCATAGCGAATCAGATACTTTACAAGAACTGCCAGTACGATTCCTACGATTACCGTTATCGAAATAACCAGTAAAAGTTCCAATAGTGAAAACTTCATGCTTATCCTTTCCGGTTTTGAAATTGTAGAAACACTGATACTAATTTCAATATCAATGTACCATAGATTTTTCCGAAAGCAAGACCTTTGGCAAAACTGGTCGTTATAGTGGCAAAAGTGGTATGTCAAACCACTTGTCAGGCGCAAATGCACAGTTTATAATAGTGTCAGAAACATTACTTTGTGGAGGACGACAAAATGACGAGGTATCGAATTGCAGTCTGTGATGATGAACCGTCAGAACTTGAAGATATTGTTCAAAGCGTCAAGCGATACGATGCCCATGGCGACTTTGACATTGAAAATTACACAGACGGTGCAGTGCTTTTAAGTGATTTGCAACTAAAAAAGAAATCCTTCGATCTTCTGCTGCTTGACATCGAAATGCCTTCAAACGGATTCCAGATGGCGCAAACCTTAACACAGATGGAAAAGCATCCGTTGGTGATCTTTGTTACAAAGCGGCATGAATACGCTGTGCAGGGGTATGGCATTGCATTTCGGTATTTAGTGAAACCACTTGATGAATCGCTTTTTGCTGCTGCAATGGATGCAGTCGTTCAAGAATTGGATTCCAAACACTTTACCGTTGAATATGAAGGAGCCACACTCTCATTGGAAACATCGGACATTTATTATCTGGAAAGCCATGGGCATAAAGTCTTGATTCATTGTAAAGGTCAAGACCTCACTCTGCGAATGACGATTCCAGAAGCCTTAGAACAGTTGCCGAAAAGGTGTTTTGCTTCACCCCATAAAAGCTATCTTGTAAATATGGAGCATATTGTCTATGCTACTGGAACGGCCGTTGTTCTGTCCAGCGGAAATCAATTGCCAATCAGCCGGAGGAAGCGTCAGGAGTTCAATCAGAACTTTAACGCTTATTTGGGAAGATGATATATTATTTTGTTGAATTTGCTGGGAGCTTTGCCAACATCGCACTGCTTGTACTTTTCGTTGACCGTTTATTCCAGAAAAAAGATTTATCTTCACGATGGTTCTATCTTTATATTGCGCTTCTAATCGTTGGGCAATGTCTCTTAAGTCTGTTTCCAACTTGGGTGATGCCACGAACGATTTACTTTCTGCTGGGAGGCTTTCTTCTGGCCATTTTGTTTTATGAAGCACAAATATGGCAAGCCATCTTTGCAAGTGCTGCGTTTTTCACGCTTGTAGCAGTAGTTGAAGTTCTTGCGATGCTTCTTATTGGGCTACAAGTTTCTGATACTGATGCCTTAATGCAAGCAGGATCGGCCAGATTGATTTATGTGGTGTTCTCAAATCTGATTCAGATTCCATTGCTGATCTTAATCTCGCATTTTTTCAGTCGAAAAGAAAATGTTCTTCGTATTCTTTGGCTGCTGCCGATCATCGCTATCCAAATTGCCAGTATCGCAGTTTGTTATGTGGTACAGTACCATGCAGCGGATGAAAATTTTCCAGACTACCTGATTGGCTTGATGGTAGTGCTCCTCTTAATGAATATCCTGATTGTTTTCTATGTAGAAGCTCTCCGAAAAAATGAGCAGGAAAAATTCAGAGCGGAATTTAACGAGCAGCAATATCGCTTGCAGATGGAGTATTACCAGCAGCTAAAGGAACGGCAAGAAGAAACAAGAGCCCTTTGGCACGACATCAAAAAATATATTCTGGCAATGCAGGCGGTGGCGGGGCGTGGGAATTCCGAAGAACTTCACAAAATCGTACAAGACGCAACAGATGCCTTTGAACGTTCCAAAAATATTTCTACGATTGGAAATTCTAAGCATTGGCTCCTATCTGCGAAAGATGGCGCTGGACGGATATTGTCTGTATCTGGATCTGCCGCAGCTGCGCCGCATAGCGTATCTCTTGCAGATGTGCAGCAATAATCTGAACCAGTACGCCAAAGTAGCCAATGAAAATGGCCGGGTCTATGCTGCCGACATGGAGGACCTGCGCGCCCGGCTGGATGAACTCATCAGCATCGGCAAGCAGATTCTTTCCCGGCTGGCAGAACTTTAAAATTTTCCCCGCAGTTGGAGGGCTGCGGGGTACATATGGGTTGACATCCTTGCAACGCAATCGTTGATACCTTTATAATAGAGCCGAAAAGAAAGGTTGGTGTTCGATATGATGTTTACGCTGAAGAAAATTGCTCTTTTTCCGATTTCTCTCTTTGTGGCGTTTCTGGCTCTGATGGCAAAGTGGCTGCTCACTCTGTCCAGCTATGTGGTCGCGCCGCTGATGCTCTACATCTTCGGTTGCGGCATCTACACCGCCTACCGCCAGACTTGGGATCAGTTTTTCATTCTGCTGGTGGCGGAGTTTATCTGCTTCGTTCTCTTTTTCGGTGCAACTGCCATCACCGAGGGCATCGGACGGTTCAGTGAGTGGCTTGCAGAACTGTAAGTATTTTTATCTTTGCCGCCTTCGGGTGGCTTTTTTTGTTTGGACGCTGCGAACGCTACAAGTGGCTCAAGTGTTCGTTAGCAAAGTGGCTCAAGTATTGGCTGTCACACGGGAGGTGATTCAGAATGGCTGCAACACGTTTGATTGCGCTGCACAAGAACAAGGGCAAGTCGGTTGCGGCCTGCCTGAAAAGCCGCACGGACTACGCAAAGAATCCTGACAAGACGAACAGGGGAGAGCTGGTCAGCAGCTACGAGTGCAGCCCATTGACCGCAGATGAAGAGTTTATGCTGTCTAAGCAGCAATACGAACTTGCCACAGGGCGCAGACAGAAAAATGATGTGATCGCCTATCAGATTCGTCAATCGTTCAAGCCCGGAGAAATCACCGCAGAGGAGGCCAACAAGGTGGGCTATGAGCTGGCAATGCGCTTCACCAAGGGCAAATACGCTTTCATTGTTGCCACCCACACAGACAGGGAACACATCCACAACCACATTATTTATAACTCCACTGCGCTGGATGGAACACGAAAATTCCGGGATTTTTTCTTTTCAGCGTTGGCTGTGCAGCGGCTGAGTGACCTGATCTGCTTAGAGCATCAGCTCTCCGTCATTGAGATAAAGCCTTACCGGGAGCGGCAGAAGCGCACGCTCTACCCGCCGAAAGAGAGCAATCGTGACCGGCTATGTAGCGTGATCGACAACATTCTGGCTGAAAAGCCCAAGGACTACGAGGAGTTTCTGCAAAAGCTGGAGCAGCAAGGCTATGAGGTCAAACGCGGAAAGTACACCTCCGTCAAGGGTGCACGGCAGAAACGATTTATCCGGTTCCGCACTTTGGGGGTAGGGTACAGCGAGGAAGAATTGAAAGCTGTCCTTGCAGGAGAAGCGGAGCATCGGCCTCGGCAAAAGTGCCCTGCACCGGAGCAGAAATTTCAGATGCTGGTGGACATTCAGGCAAAACTTGCCGAGGGAAAAGGCACGGGTTTTGCCCGCTGGGCAAAGCAGCACAACTTAAAAGAAATATCCCGGACGCTGGTTTTCTTGCAGGAAAACAAAATCGGCAGCATCGAGGAAATGCAGGAGCGTGTGGATGCTGCAACTGCACGTTATCATGAACTGGGAGATTCCATTAAAGCATCAGAGAAGCGGCTGGCAGAAATCGCGGTGCTGAAAGCGCATATCATCAACTACGCCAAAACGCGACCGGTATATGATGCCTACCGCAAGACCGGATACAGCAAGCGCTTTCTGGAAACGCACCGCACGGAGATCACCCTGCACAAGGCAGCGAAAGCGGCGTTTAATGAAGCTAACTTGAAAAAACTCCCCAAGGTCAAGGAGTTGGACGCGGAATATTCCAAGCTGCTGACAGAAAAGAAAGCAGTATACCTGGATTATCGTAAAGCGAAAGAAGAAATGCAGGAACTTCTTCGTGCAAAGAAAAATGTAGAACTGTTCTTTGCAGAGGAAAAGAGTGGCGCTGAAAAAATGAAGTCCCGATAAACGAAGATAGCCTAGGATTCTTCCCTTATGGAAGAGCCCTAGGCTATCTTTTTTTGTTATAGAAGTGTTTGGAACAAACGCGCAGCCTGCATCGCACGATGCAGAACGAAAGGGGATTGGGCACAGCCCAACAAGCATTTTGAATTTGGATTTTGAAAAATCCGATTCAAAAATCGCAAGTTGGTACCAAGTTGCACTGCTTGCGACGTAGATGTTCCCGTCAACTACTGCGTAAGAAATTTTCAGATCACTTCAACTTTGCGAGGATATCGTCTGCGCTCACGCCGCTTGCCAGCAGCTTTTTCAGAACATCCTCTGCTTCGGCTTTCTTTGCGGATTCCGCTGCTTTGGTTTCAGCCTTGATCTTTTTAGCTTCGATTCTGGCGATTTCCTTATCGATAGATTTTAGCTCTGCCTTCTTGGTTTTCAGGTCAGCTTTCAGCGCATTGATGTTCGCAGTAATCGATGCAATTTCGGCAGCAGCGGCTTCCTTTGCAGACTGTTTTTCGGCAATCTGCGCAGCAAAGTCAACGGTTGCTTTTACGGTCTTGGGCTTGTTCTTGCTTCCTTTGGGACGGGGCATATGGGACACCT
>OIXS01001121.1_pt1 | contig 14164 bp, 6 predicted proteins | sample 1587841 | NCBI WGS metagenome assembly OIXS01 (sample SAMN03283254) | human gut metagenome | biome: human-associated habitat; material: feces | host: Homo sapiens | place: USA | collected 2013
GGGAAAACAGCTGCAAAGCCTGAAGCTGCGAATGGAATACGGAAAAAGGAACGGAATTTTTACACGAACGAAAAGGAACTTTTTACGTTTCCGTTACGAAAAACCTACGGCTCCGCAACGCAAAACGTACGGTTCGAACGGCGGAAACATATAGTTCAAAGGAAGAAACTATACAAACGACCATCACATTTAATAAAAAAACTCTTTGACTTTTCTACAAAACCAAAGAGTTTTTTATTTAAAGATATTATCTTCTTAGGGAAATGTGTCCATCAATCGGAAATCTTTCACCTTTCCATGCTTTTCTCGAAGTCCAATCTTCAGCTGGATCAGACCAAAATGGATGATCAGCAGGAAGTCCCAATGGCAAATAGACTAAAGAAGTCATATAAAGACTTCCATTATTCGTATAATAATTAGCCAAATTAGGCTGGTGTCCCACAAATCCAAGTTTCAAGAAATTCTCGTTATCAAAATTACCCTCAACAGAAAACATATTTTTCATTACTGCGGTAAGTGCACTTCGGATTTGTCCATTTTTCAGGTCCTCTGGCAAACCATATTTCCATGCGGCAAGCGCCATTGATTGAAATGCCCCCATACGATACACCACAGATCGGCCAAATGCCGGATAGGTGCCTTCAGGAGAAATAAGTCTTTCTATGAAAGTATTAAAGCGCTGCATTCTTTTAACCCCTAAAGAAACAGAAACTGGAGTTGAAAATTTATTAGCCTCACAAACCTCTAATACTTCCACATACATCGGATGTATTACATAAGAGTTATAATAATCCAAAGCAAATTCCGGTCCATCACTATACCAGCCATCACTCAGATACCATTCATTTATCTTATTGACAGCTACAGTTAGTGCATACATATCAGCCTTTTCGCCTATAGACAAAAGAAAGGCCTCAGTCATGGCTCTAAAAAGCAACCAGTTATTATACGCCGGCCGTATCACTCTCAACCCGATAAACCTATCGATATATCTTTGCTTAGTTATCGGGTCCAGTCTATTCCAAGTTGCTTCAGGTGCGCGCATAAAACTTTCTGCAATATAAGCCGCATCTACCAATATCTGAGTGGGCCCTTCCCACAACAAGCAGTCCGGGCTATCAGGATTTACCGCATTTTTATACGATAATATAGCCCAGTCACGGAGTTGTTTTCTCATTCTACCTTCTTTACTTTCATCATCTGGCAAAGCAAGCCATGGTGAAATACCAGCCATCAGGCGTCCAAAGGCTTCCATATAAGCCACTCGTTTGTCTCTTCCATCCCAAGTCGGACTAAGCTCCAGATTCATGTTCTTCTGCAATTCACCTTTACTCATATTTTCAAGTATAGGCTGCGCTATCTTATAACATAGTTCGGTCCAAACTTCCCGGTCACTAGCCTGTGACTCTTTATCATTTTTTGCGACAACATGAACAGATACTAACATAAGTGCTACTAAAAGCACACTTTTAATTTTCATCATAGCCATTTATTTTAATGCAAGGTTTTTACTTTTTTCTATGTCTACTTTTCGTTTCAATGCTTCCAGATAATAATAATCTGCATAATTCAAAGGAACATCTATTTCGCTGTTATGAGGAATACTTCCCACTGAATGCATCAGAATAAACCGCCCATTCTCACCTAATCTTGCTGTGTAACGCTCTGAAGCAAGGCTTGCCATAATATGGTCAGCATATTCCTCATAGGAAATCGCCTCAGGCACTCCCAATGTGCAAATCTCGTACAAAGCAGAAGCTATAACAGCTGCAGAAGAAACATCTCTAGGCTCATCAGGTATTTTAGGTGCTTCCATGTCCCAATAAGGAACAAGGTCCTCAGGCATCTTTTTATGGTTCTTCATGAAATTAAAAGTCTTTATGGCCTGCTGTAAATATTTTTTATCGCCCGTATAACGATAACACATTGTAAAACCATATATAGCCCACGCTTGTCCACGTGACCAAACAGATTCATGAGAGTATCCTTGTGCTGTATGACGGTGTCTTACGCTCCCGTCTGAAAGACTGTAATCTATGACATGATAACAACTTCCATCTGGACGAAACTGTTCCTTCAATGTTCTGTCAGCATGCGCTACGGCAATCTTATAATAAGTAGAATCACCAGACAGTTTTGTTGCTTCAAACAACAATTCCAGGTTCATCATGTTATCAATTATAACCGGACATTCCCAGCCTCTTTGAGCCTGCCAACTATTTCCAGAAACATTCCAACTTTGTATAGTTCCAGGTTTTTCCCGGAAACGGGTACATAAAGAGTTAGCTGCTTCTATCATCACATCTTTATATTCGGCCTTTCCTGATAACCTAAGCCCATTACCATAACTACAATTCACAATAAACCCTATATCATGATGCCAAGTAAGTTTTTTAGCCTCATCCAACGCCTCCGTATACTTTTGTGCAACAGAAAGAAGCGTATTATCATCCGTAAGTTCATACAAATACCACACACTTCCTGGGAAAAAACCACTTCTCCAGTCTGAGAACCCACAATAATAAACTTGCTCGTTCTCGTTCAAAGTCACAGGATTCAAAACCTTGCCACTCGCCTCAATTGTATCAATCTCCAATCCAATCTGACACCTAGCATTTTCAACAGCCTGCTCAACCCAGGATTTTTCAGTTGATTCTGCTTTTTTCATACAGCTTCCCAACCCACAAACAGTTGCTGCTACACAACAATTTAATAACAATTTTAAAATACCCATAAATATTTTCACGCATTAAGTTTAACTTAAAAAGAGATTGTAAAAGTATAACAACCCTTTTGCTCTTTTTCTTTAGCAATAAAAGACAACCTATAGACCTCCGCTCCCCATACAGACGACAATTTTTTATCCGTAAGTTTTACACATTCCTTTTTTACTTTAAACATCTTAGTATCATATTTCAACGTACCTTTAACCCCATTGACAGAAATCTCAATTACACCATCTTTTATGATTATGTCTCCCCATGACAAGAAATTAATCACATTTTCTTTCTTTATCTCATTCAGTTCAAACCGGTCACTTATCATAAGAGCGTCAGACTTCATTGTATAAGAACGAATCCATTTCTTCACTCCAGCTTCATCAGGATAAGCTGTAGCTATGTTCGCAGAGAAACTATTCTTCGTAGCTTTAACTTCCGTAGCCTTATACTGGCGTCCATACTTTTGAGGAACCCCGTTTATCATCGGCAAATTATGATAATTACTTTGCATAGTCCAAATCGTGTATCTTTCACTACTAAACGTCTGTCTTGTGTAAGTACCAACTCCCGCATCAATAATAACCGGCATATTATTTACCCACAAAGAGAAACTGCCCGCATCATTATGATTATGGCTTTCATCATTATATCCTCCTTTTGCGGCAAAAAAGGCCTTCTTATTTCTTACATAGCAAAATTCCGTCTCAGGATACCAGGTATAAGAAACACCTGTATAGGCTTCTTGATACGCACATAATTCATCCTCCACTAAAAAAGCTTCTAAAATACGGAACAGATCACGACCTCTAAAAGAAATCTTGCTTCCCTTATTTTGCATTGAAGCAAACTGCTTCAAGATGTCACTCTTTACAGCTTTTCCATATCGGTATATAAGATAAGGGTCTCCACCTCCTTTGGCAGAAGCATCCGCAAAATTAACAACCCATCCATTCCCTACATAACTTCTTGCAATATACTCTCCCATTGCTTTAATCTGCGGATTGTCAAATATTGAGATTTTACCACCAGTTATCCGATTCAACAAAACAAGATAATCGAGACATTTTCCTGAAGCATGCCCCCAATAAGAAGGTCCTTCTTCACATGCTCCGTCAGAGTGAACATAATTAAGGAACTTATCCACCGATTGCATACTACGGGAAACAGCTTTAGAAAGACGGTCTACATCATTCTCCAGCAGCATAAATGTCATCAAACAATTACTATTGCACCATGGATTCCAGTTATTCACCATTTGCCCTTTATAATTCGCAGCCAGCCACCAAAAACTATCATTATTCAAATAAGGTTTCATTATTCTTTCATCCAGTTCTCTGTATAAGCGTCGGGAAATTTCCGGATCTATCTTGTCAAATTCTTCATGCATAAAATAATATACCCATGATAAAAGACTTCCCAAATCCCCAGCTGTTAAATCAATCAAAGGATAAATGGGTGTAGGCAATGCACGGTGTGTAGGCTGAGTCACCAAATGGGCTGACAATGCCCAAGATGTCATTTCACAAGTATGAAAGACTCCATTAATAAGCTGGTCTATAAAACGTCCCCTCCCTTCTGCCAGTTCAGCAAGCATAAGCCTCACGATAGCTTGATTGTTGTCATCAAAAGGCCGTTCCATAATCTCCCGATTTCCACTTCTTTCAAACTCCAGATAGTCTGTTGCCTTTACCACTTTCCAAGTGTACCCTAAAAGCGACTCTCCATTTTTAATAATTTCATCTTTATATTCCCCTAAAAACCGACTCCATCCTTCCCGATCTTTATAAGAAGGATACTGAACCCATTTTTGATTTAAGACAAGGCACTCCGCAAGACTTTCCTGAGCCGCCACATGTTGAAGAAAATTTCTCTCAGTATAAGCAGCCACTTTAATACATGAAAGAAAAACGAAGACAATTAAAGAAAAAAAACTTTTTGTTTTCATGATATTAGTATTATTAATTAACAATGCAATATTAAGGCTTAATCATATAACAAGGTATCAATATTGTACATAGTAGATACACAAATTGTATAGATCACTTCCAGCACTATTTTATACAAGAAAAAACAGTTTCTTCGAGTTATTAAAAGCTGCGCAATCAGTAATTTCATATAATCACCTATAAATTAATAAGATACGCACCACCTATTCTAACAATTATATTGACATAAAAATATTCCTAAAAAAATCTCCGGATTTTTTTTACATATATATCGGACAATTCGTATAATAGAATTTACAGATTCTAACAATCTTTGCTATGTCAATAATTCACAAACTTAAACTTATACTTATGAAAAGTGCTAGGAACTACAAAATCTCCATGACCAGAATTTTGGCAGGAGTTTCTTTAGCTTTTTTTGCATCAGGCATAGCTACCGCAGCCAACGAATCATCGTCACCACATGCAGATGCAATTGAAAGTATTTTACAGCAAAAAGCAATTAATGGTAAAGTTCTTGATGCGGCAGGTGAGCCTATTATTGGAGCTAACGTAATTGTGAAAGGAACAACTAACGGAACGATTACCGACATTGACGGAAATTTTACCCTAAATGTTCCTTCGGAGTGTATTCTTCAGGTTTCCTATATTGGATTTAATACACAAGAAGTAAAAGTTACTTCTACTACCAACAACATTACTGTAAATCTTAAAGAAGATACGGAAACACTGGAAGAAGTAGTAGTAGTAGGTTATGGTACTCAGAAAAAAGTAAACCTGTCAGGTTCTCTCTCTACCATCAATGTAAGTGAATTAACAGAAAGCCGTCCTATCACAAACGTATCTCATGCATTGTCAGGACTTGCAGCCGGTGTCAGTGTCCAGATGTCAAGCAACCAGCCAGGAAATGATGACGCCTCCATCAAAGTACGCGGTCAAGGAACACTTAATGATTCTTCTCCTCTTGTAATCATAGATGGAGCTGAAGCCAGTATCAATACCGTCAATCCTCAGGATATTGAAACAATGACAGTATTGAAAGACGCAGCATCTTCTGCCATCTACGGTTCACGTGCTGCCAATGGTGTCATCTTAATAACCACCAAACAAGGTAAGTCAGGTAAAATTAAACTTGACTATAACGGTTATGTATCATTTACCTCTCCTTCTATTCCAAGTTCTATGGATCCTGTTTCCAATTATGCAGATTACATGGAATATATCAATGAAGGATATAGAAACTCAGGAATGGCCGAAAAGTTCTCTGCACAGACCATTCAAGAATGGAGAGACAATGAAGGGAAAGATGCCTTGCGCTATCCAAATTCAAACTGGATTGATGATACATTCAACAACTCTGTATCACACAATCATGTAATTTCAATGAGTGGAGGAAGTGAGAAAATAAGATTCTATTCTTCATTTGGTTATCAGAACAATCCGGGAGTCATGGATAATACAGGGTTTGAAAAATATAGCGGTCGACTCAACATTACAGCAGATATCAAACCTTGGCTAACTTTAGGAGCATACGTAAATGGGTATGTATCAAACATGGATCCTGCGGCCAAATATACAGATACCTCAAGCACATCAACCTCTGTAGATGACGTATTCACATACGCTTCTGCCACTACTCCAGGCATGGTATTTCAAGCACCCGACGGAAGATTTGGTGCGATGAATAATCCAGAAGACGATGCACAGAGCGCTGTCAATAACCCACTAGTACGCCTTAACCAAGTAGCCGGTAACATTGCAAAACACAATTTGAGAACTCGTTTTGTAGCTACATTAAAACCATTCAAAGGATTCAGCATCACAGGTTCTTATTCATATGATGTTGTAGATGAAGAAAGAAAACGTAAGCCTGTCATCCTGGAACAATGGAACTTCAGAGACGAACTGATTACACGTACCACAGAAGGTAAATCAAGCATCATGAACTACGACGGAAAAACACAACGCTATTTCAATGATGTAGTAGCCAGATATGAAAACCGTTTCATCAATGATCAGTTAGGGCTGAATGCAATGATTGGTGCCAGCCAGGAAAGATATTACCAACATAACTTCCAAGCGACCAAGTATGACTTAATCGACTATAGTCTAAACGTGATAAATGGAGCCACAGGAGACGCCAGTGCATCTGGATCAAGTACTGAATGGGCTATGCGATCTTTCTTCGGACGTGTAAACCTTGACTGGAACAACAAATATCTGCTCGAATTAAACCTTCGCGCTGACCAGTCTTCACGCTTCCTCTCTAATAAAAGAACAGGGTATTTCCCCTCAGGTTCTTTTGCATGGAGAATCGATCAGGAAGAATTTATGAAAGGAGCATTAGAAAAAGGACTTAGCAATTTAAAACTTCGCCTTTCATACGGTTCATTAGGGAACAATTCTGTAGGCAACTACGATGCGCTTGCTACTTACGCAATTGATAACAGTAACTATTCACTAAACAACCTGCTAGTGCAAGGACTTGTTCAAACCAAATTGGCCAACAGGGCACTTACCTGGGAATCAACTTATATGACAAATGTCGGAGTTGACTTTGGGTTCTTCAATAACCGTTTTACTGGAACAATTGATTACTTCCACAAACGTACCAAAGATATCCTTATCGAACTACCTGCTCCTTTGGTACATGGTTCAACCGATATTCCCAAACAAAACAGTGCTATTGTAACTAACCAAGGAGTTGAATTTACTTTAGGATGGCAAGATAAGATTGGTGACTTCTCATACGGCATCAATGGAAACTTCACTTATGTAAAAAATATTGTCAATAAATTTAAAGGAAGAGACAAAGGTGGTATGAGTATTGACGGCGCAAACGTTATCTGGGAAGGCCATTCCATCAACTCACAATATCTTTTGAGAGTTGACCGCATCATCCAAACAGATGAAGACCTGCAACTTGTTCAACAGATTATAGACAACGCAAAACAATTATATGGTAACAACATTGCAGAAAATCAAATATTCTCTTCAGGTAAGCCAGAAAAAGGAGACTTCTTATACAAAGATACCAATGGAGACGGACTGATTAACTTGGATGATAGAGAAATTGTGAGCGACGGTCCTAATCCTAAGTTCCAGTTCGGACTTAATTTAAATGCATCTTACAAAGGGCTTGATTTCTCTGTTCTTTTCCAAGGTCAGGCTGGAGCAAAAATCTACTGGCAAAATGATTTAGCCAACACGGCTTCTGTACGTTATGGTTATCAGATGAATAAAGAAGTTGTAGAAGGAAGATGGTATGAAGGAAGAACTACATCTGCCGAATATCCAAGACTACTTGAATATTCAAATAACAAAAACAAACAGATGAGCGATTTTTATCTGCAAGATCTTTCATTCTTAAAAATACGTAATATTCAGTTAGGATATACCTTACCTAAATCAATTGTATCCAAAACCTCTCTCGAACGTATCCGTGTTTACGGAAGTTTGGAAAACTTCTTCACCTTTACTTCTTTTAGAGGATTTGACCCTGAATTAGGAGGAACACTGGGATATCCGACCATGAAAAATGTGGTAGTAGGTATTAACGTATCTTTCTAACATAGTTTTTATAACCATTTATGATTTACCATTATGAAAAAATATAAATTAATTGCAGTTTTAGCTGCTTCAATGGCATTCACCACAGGATGTTATGATTTGGATGTTTTTCCGGAAGATCAATTAAATTCTACTACTTTCTTCCAGACTCAAGCCCATGCTGACCAAGCCATGATGGGAGTTTATAGCCTGATGACAGACGAAGACGTCTTTGGCCGACAATTTGGTTTTGATTGCTTAGGAGGTGTTGGCAGCGGTTACGACCCAGCTTCATATGCCACCATCGCAAGAGGCACCTATACTAGTAGCGAAGGATTTGTTACAAACAAATTCCAGAAACTTTATGAAGGAATTTCTCGCGCCAACATCGTCTTACAGAATGTAGACAAATGTGATATGACAGAAGAGTTAAAAGAGCGGTATAAGGCAGAAGCCAAGTTCATGCGTGCATTATATTATTTCACTCTTATGGATTTTTGGGGAGGAGTTCCTATCTACGATGAAACTACCATTGTAGAAGATGAGTTTATGAGCATGCTCAAACCCAAAAGTGACATTGAAACTGTAAGACAATTTATCCTGACAGACCTTGAAGAAGGAATAAAGAAACTGCCTGTCGAATGGGATAGCACCAACAAAGGAAGAGCCACATCCGGAGCTGCCCTTGCACTAAAAGGGAAAGTACTTCTTTATGCTGGGAAATATGATGAAGCCAAGAAATGCTTCAGAGAACTTATTGGTGAAACAGAAAATTCTCAATATGCAGGAGTGTATAAACTCTACGAAGAAGGTGAGAACCCTTATTCAGACCTGTTCAAACCTGGTGGTGACGAAAGTAGTGAAATGATTTTTGCCATACAGAATATTGGTGGAATTGGACAGGACTTCGGTATGCCAACCACTTTCTACATGGGAACAAGAGCTGCATTTGGTAGCTGCTGGAACAATGTAATGGCCTCGGTCAATCTTGTAGATTCTTATGAATGGAAAGATGGATCACCTTTCAGCTGGACAGAAGCCTCATACGGCTGGAATGGATATCCAACCTATAATGATGCTGTTGAAAATACAGAAACAAAGAAAAAAGAATACCCAATGCGAGAAGAAGTCTTCTACTCCAAACTTACCGAAGACAATAAAAGTGTAAAAGAATACACAACACACAGAGCTGAATTATTAAGCATGTATGAAAATCGTGACCCAAGAATGGCGTCAACGGTGATTCTTCCATACACTCAATTCAAAGGTTGGGTCAGCAATAAAGCTAAAGATACAGAATTTGTCATGACAAAAGAAGTCGGAATCTGCAACGAGACCAATGGATTCATACGTGTCAACGGAAACTATGAATACTATCCATTCCGGAAATTTGTAGCAGAATATGATATGGATGGAGCAATAAACAACCGTGCAGATACCCCTATTAACTTCCCACTTATTCGCCTGGCAGATGTATATCTAATGCTGGCAGAGTGCTATATCTTCTCAGAATCTGGCTTTGACAAAGACAATGCAGTGAAGTACATCAATAAAGTACGTACAAGAAAAGGAGTAAATATGCCTGAAATCAACAACGGTACCCCACAAATGGCAGCCAATACAAAAGAGGAAGTTTTTGAACGTTTGCGCCACGAACGTACAATAGAACTTGCTGCTGAAGGACATAGCTTTAGCGATATGAAAAGATGGAAACTTCTTGAAACTTTAAATGGCCCCGTATATGGAATAGCCTTATACAATGCTTATTACACACGTGTTGTGACAGAAAGAGATTACTTATGGCCATTCCCATTGTCTGAATGCGAAAAAAATCCTGATTTGGCTAAAGGACAAAACCCTGGATGGTAAAAATAATTTCTATGGAAAAAGGCGTCTAAAAATTAGACGCCTTTTTCCATAGAATTATTTCTAGAACTTTTCCTATAATTTTGAGGGGTTACTCCATACTGATTTTTAAAACACCTACTAAAATAGACAGGCGAACTAAACCCACACTTATCACCCACTTCTGAAACTGGTATATCCGGATACTTCTGTAACATAGTAGCAGCAAACTTAAGCCTGTAATTTAGAATAAAATTATTAGGAGTCATACCAGTTAAGGCCTTAAATTTTGAATACAGAACAGAACGTCCTACCCCAATCTCTTTACAAAGTTCCGGTATATCAAATTCCGTATCATCCATATGTGCCTCAATAGCCTCAGAAGTTTTCTTCAAAATCTCCTGATCAAGCAAATTAATACTAGTCAGATCAACTTCCGTTATTGGATTTTTACGTATCTGGTTGTGTATTAACAATCTATTTCGAACCAAGTTATTTGCTCTTGCAAGTAGGATTCTCGGATTAAAAGGCTTCGAGATGTAATCATCCGCTCCTCTATTAAGGCCTTCAATATTCTGTTCTACACTATTTAATGCAGTAAGAAGTATAATAGGAATATGACACAAGTCAATATTGTTCTTTATTTTCAGACACATTTCCGTTCCGGACATCTCAGGCATCATAATATCCGAAATAATTAAATCAGGCTTATATTCATATGCTTTATCTAATCCTTCCTTGCCATTACTTGCCATTATTACCTGATAAAAAGGTGAAAAAAGCTCACATAACACTTGAATAAGCTCGTCATTATCTTCCACAACTAAAACCGTATATTTTTTTGACTCTCCTTCTTCGCTTTGGAAACTTTCTTCGTTAGCAACGGCACATATTCCAACTCTACTATCCTCATCTGTCTCCTTCAAATCTGACTCCTTCTCCCGATCCGCAAAATGAACATGCTCATCATGAATATATCTTGCATCACCAAGTGGAAGTTTTACAGTAAATACACTACCCTTTCCCAACTGACTATCTAAGCAAATTTCTCCATGATGTTTCTCTACAATACTCTTCGTAAGAGCCAAGCCAATTCCAGTACCTGGAGATGTAGCAGACTCAGAAGATCCTTCAATCTGATAAAAACGATCAAAAATACGATTAAAATCACCCATTGCTATACCTTTTCCAGTATCATGTATTGAAATAGCCACATTCTCACCTTCCACGCATATTTTAATCTCAATACTACCTCTCTCCGTATATTTAAAAGCATTCGACAACAAATTAAGAAACACTTTCTCTAACTGCTTTGAGTCAAACCAGCATAATATTACTTCCTGATTGGAGAAAAACTCATATTTAAGTCCTTTACTATGTGCATAATCACTAAATACATAAAATATCTCTTTCATAAAAAGGCAGATATCTTTCTGCGACATATTCAGCGTATATTTATTTTGTGTAAACTTTCTAAAATCCAAAAGCTCAGAAATCAAGTTATTCATATATTGAGCACTTCTCTTAAGCTTCAAAACCCGGTTATACACCATTGGTTGTAGATTGGGCATCTGAAGAAGAGATTCTATGTGACTTATTATTAAGGTAAGTGGAGTACGAAACTCATGACTTACATTGGTAAAAAACACCAATTTTTCATGATTAAGTTCTTCTATATGCTGCTTTTCAAATCTCTCTTTTTCAAGTGAAAGAAATAAATCATTTTTCTCTTTTCTATAACGTATTATCATCCAAACGATGGTAATAAATATAATGATATACAAAACCCATGCATACCATGTGTTATACCACGGCAACGAAATACAGATATTAAGTACAGCCATATCCTGTGCATCACCATCTGCCATTCTAACACACAATGTATAATTTCCAGGAGAAAGATTCGTATATCTCGCAAAAGGAACTGTAGTCGAAATCCAAGTCTTATCAAACCCTTCTAATTTATATTCAAAAATCTGTTGTACATGCCTGTTTATATAATCAGAACTAGCAAACTCTATAATTATATTATTTTGCGATGAAGCTAAATCTATTCTATCTGTGAATGCCAAAGATTTTTTCAGGATTTTTCCTTCCTCCGATGGATGTATTATAGCGTTATTTACATTAATATTAGAAAAATAAATCGGTTGTTTATGTTGTAACGGAGATAAAAAATCAGACTCTTCAACACGTGTTATCCCCTTTGTATCGCCAACGTAAATTATATTTTCCTTAGAAATACAGATGCCACATCCATATATAATAGGAGCTTTTAAATAATCTTGCTTTATACTCGCAAACGTCTTTTTATCCGTATCAAACATAGTTATTCCTCTATCTCCTATAAGTATCAATTTACCATTTAAGGTCAATCGGGAAGAATAACAATAATTACTGGGAAGATTACTATTATATGATGTATAGGTATTAATTGTCTTCAAAGAGGTATCATAAACAATCATTCCACTGCCTAAAGTACAAATATAAAGTTTTTTATCTACTGAAAGAATATGCGACACCTCTCCTAAAGCATGAAGTGATATTATTTCCTGTTTATGAGGAGTATCAAGAGAAATTGCTTTTATATTATTTCCAGATGTAGTATAAAAAGTTCCGTTCTTATCTATATCAAAAATCATTGCTTCACCAAAACAATCTGGTAAATGAGTAAATCTGTTTGACCGAGTATCGAGCAAAAACACTCCCTCTCTTGAGGAAACAACAATTTTATTTTTCCACTTTTTGACATGGTGTATAATTCTTCCCGGCATAACGGGAGATTTGTAATCCGTAGAATAATTATAGAAAGTCTTCTTCTTAATGTCATATCGAGACAAGCCTCCAAGATGTGTACCTATATATAGCATATCATTATCCATATCATAGCACATACTTTTCACATTATTATGAGGAAGCCCATGACGTGAAAGAGGCGTGGCAGTAAATTGCTCCACAGTTCTCCACCCACGATCTATACAACTGACTCCTCCTCCATCCGTACTTATCCACAAATTCCCTCTTTTGTCCATTATCATTTCACCAATGTATGAATAATAAAGACTAGACAAATCCTTTGCCTGATAATCGTAATGAATTACACTATTTCTTGTTGGGTTGAAATAATTTACGCCCCCAAAATAACTTCCAGCCCAAATATTTCCTTGCCTATCTTTGAAAAGCGAAAAAATAGAAGGATGATTAAGCCCACCCGCATACTGCGGAATATTTACGGCTGCATAAGTATGGTTTTTTATATCATATTTCTGTAAACCCATAAAAGTGCCAAACCATATATTCCCATCATCGTCTTCAACAAATTCACGAATCTGCGGGTCAATTATACCGTTTATGCCATTCGGACAAAGTGGAATTTTCTCTATTCTATCATTCACTCTCCGATAAAGTCCATTCATTCTCGTTCCTATCCACAAATTATGTTTTGAATCTTCATATATTCTATAGATATCTTCTCCCGGTAAAAGGTACTGCTCCTCCCAAAGTGCGCCAAAAGGAGAAATAATTATACCATCAGTCGTACCTACATACATATTGTCTCTGTCAACTTCAATTACATTAACAGAGGTAGATTCAGGTAAAATTTTATAAATGCTTTTTTTATGAGTTTTGAGATCATACAAAAATATGTTGTTCCTCTGTGCATACAAAATATTTCCTTTATATGCAGTCATAGCCGTTACCTTCCCTCTATTATCTATCTTACAAAACAGTTCGGTTTGCACATCATAAGCATACAAAAAGAAATCAGAAATAAAATACACTTTATTGCCATCTACAAGATTTTCTGATACAATGGAAGATATACTATTACCAATCCATAATTTCCCATCTTTCCCATTATCTACCTCACCCTTGTAATATTTAATCTTACCTCCGTCATAGACATTTAAACCTTCTCTTGTACCGAACCACATTCGCCCCAAAGTATCCTGTCCTATAGCCATTACAGAAGGCTGAGATAGCCCATTGCCTACACTAAGATTCTGAAAATATTGTGCATTGGATTTTATTGTCGTCAATATTAATAATCAATACTTCGGTAAATTTTTACCGAAAGATTAAAAGTTAAACAATAGAACCGGC
>OIXS01001127.1_pt1 | contig 14043 bp, 12 predicted proteins | sample 1587841 | NCBI WGS metagenome assembly OIXS01 (sample SAMN03283254) | human gut metagenome | biome: human-associated habitat; material: feces | host: Homo sapiens | place: USA | collected 2013
ACTGTCCCTTTGTCACATTCCCGGGTTCTCGACTAGCCAATGCTCGTAAGCGCGCTGCATGAGCTCGGCCTTGTCGGCTTTTTTGCGGCAGCCCTTCTGCTCCTCGATGGCAAGCTCATGGGCATCGCTCTGCTCAAAGGCGCTGGTGTCCCAGGCACCATGTTCAATGCGCGACCATACGGCATCGATGAGGTGTTCGAGCTCGGCAATGTCATCGGCACTGGCGGTTGTCGCGAACGGCGGGCGGAGCTCGCCCGTTGTCTTGTCGGGTTCTACATAGTAGTCGCCCATGGAAGTGACGGTGTAGCCATAAAACTCGGGTGACGCTTCGATCAGCAGTTTGTAGAACTTGAGCTGACGATGGTAGCCTGCAGGGACTTCTTTGCCAAAGCCAGTCTTGTGGTCGACAATCTGCACCGTTTTAGCCGCATCGTCAACGAGGAGCAGGTCGAGAAAACCAAAGAGCGGAGTTCCTTCGGTGGTCAGGCACTGCATGCTCGCTTCCGTGATGCAACGGAAGCCGCGCACGTGCTCGACAAGCCAGGGGACGAATGCACGACAAATGCGTTCGAAGCGCTCCGAATAGCGATGGACGTCCTCGGGGGCAAAATCGAGCCACGAAATCTGCTGGCGATACTCGGCCTCAATTGTCTCAATCGCCGCCTCGCCATCGGCTGCCATTCTATTAACGATCTCCTCGAACATCGCGTGAACGATGGTGCCGAATTCGGTTTGGATCGTGGGCGCCGTGGGCAGACGCACAATCTGCTTCTCGGGGAAGTGCTGGCTATTTGCACACCCAGGCTCGTACGTCACAAAGTTGTTGAGTGCTGTGGCAGAAAGAAACTTCACGTCGGTATGAGGCTCCAGAAGCGCGCGGAGCTCGGGCGTATCGAGCACGTAGTTGTCGCGCCACTCGGTTTCGATTGCAACGCTGAGCTGGTCTGCTTCAGCAGAAACCTCGCAAGAGTCGATAAGCCCCGTGAGCTCCTGCAGTGCCGACCCGCCGGCACGGTATAGCTCGAGGTGTCGTTTAGCGCGCGTGATGGCGACAAATAGCAGGCGGCGCGCGTCGTCATCATCCTTTTCATCGCGAATAAGCAGGTTGGACGGGTACAAGCTCATGCCGCCAGCGCCTTTGTGCCAAGTGGAGTCGTCGGCATCGAGCAGGTAGACGCAGTCGAATTCCAGGCCCTTAGAGCTATGGGCGCTGGTGAGGCGAACAGCTCCCGGCGTGCCGAGGTCGATGGATGCGTCGATGCTCACGCCAAACTTTTGAGCGGCGTCGAGTTTGTCGACAATATCGGGCAGGCGAAGCGTGCGCCCCATGCGGCGCGCGTCTCCCATCTCCCCCTCAGCAAAGGCAAGCAAGGCGCGGATGCCGGCATTGAATTCGGCGGCGCCCAGCGGATCTTGATCTTTGCGATTCCGGTAATAGTCAAGGCTGCGTTTGACAATCTTAAAGAGCAGCGCTCTGACCGGGGAGGCGCCGGCTTCGGCCGCCCACTGCATAAGGTCGTCGTGAAGCTCTTTAACGCGGGCGCTATTGCTCTCGCGCATGGCGGCCATCCAGTCGCCGCGATGCTCGCGCTTGGCGCTGAGCGCAAACGTCACGGACGATGGATGGTCGCCGCCCAGCTCGGCGGCACAGACAATCTGCGGAAGATAGCTGCTGGCGAGCTCCTGCTGCCCGCGAGCAAGCGCGGTAACGCAGCGCAACAGTGCCAACGTCGTCTGCATGCGCTCGGAGACAAAGAGATTTTGTCGTTCGCGATAGGAAAACGGCACGTTCTCCTTAACGAGGAAGGGAATCAGCGAGCGCAATGCGGCGTGTTTGGCAGAGATGACTGCAATTCCTTCATTGGGATCTTCGCAGTCATCGAGGTAGCCAGCATCAATCCTCCGCCTAATGCTCGCGGCAACGGCGGCGTATTCCTCGGCTTTGCCGGTGTAGACGTTCTCGCTAAAGCTGACCTGATCGCCTTGAGGCTTAAAGGCTTCGATTGACTTATTCGAGCTGGCGTCGAGGCGATATTCAATTTGCCGTGCGATAGCTTGACCAAGCTCAACGATGGCGGGCGTGGAGCGATAGTTGGTCTTGAGCACGATGCTCCGGGGCGAGAACTCGGCTGCAAACTGGTTGGCACATTCGATCGTGGCGCCCTGAAACCGCATGATGGCCTGATCGTCATCGCCGACGGCCATGATATTGGGCGCATCAACGCCGTCGCAGAGCAGCTCGATGATGCGCATCTGTGCGCCATTGGTGTCCTGGAACTCGTCAACTTGGATATAGGTATAGGTGTCCTGGAGCACTTGACGTAGCGCGTCGTTGTGCTCGACAGCGTTAACAAAGTCGCCGATCATGTCGTCGTAATCGTAGAGATGATGTTGGTCGAGCTCATTTTGGTAGCGACGTGCAACGTCGCAAGCAGCCTTAAGTCGCTCGCTTTGCCCGGCAATTTTAAACGTACGTCCTTGGGAGTTGCTACCGCCAAAGAATTGGTCGCGTACCTTGGTGTATCCCGAGGATTTGCCCTTCTCATCGATGAGCTCGGTGCGGCGAACGGTGTCGCGCAACTCAAGAATGTACGGCACGTACGTGCCGGCGGGACAGTCGATCGGGCGGGTGAGCGATGTGGGCGCCATGGCGCAGGCACGCTCGACCTCTTCCTCAAAGCGTTCGGCCAACACGACGCTTGCCCTTCCACAGACGAGCGTAAGCAGCTCGGAATGCTCGGCGAACCAAGTGGCGGCGTCGATATTCTGCTGCGCGATGGCGCTCAGCGTGTCGTAGTCCAGGCCACTGCGTTTGATTTTGGAGACAAAGCCGATCATCTTACCGATGTTTTGCGCAGGCATATCAGGTGACCCTCCGCCTAACGGAGAACCAAAGGGCAGCGATTTGAGCAGCCGATCAAAAATCTCTTGCTGGTACAGGCTGGTAACAAGCGTGTCGGTCGAAGGGCGCACGAAGTACTCGGGATAGCGCGACCTGATGCTGCTTGCAAATCCGTGGAACGTGCTGACTTCGATGCCGTAGGCGTCGCGCCCAATGAGCTCAATCAGGCGTTTGCGCATGGCTTCCGCGCCCGCCTCGGTATAGGTGAGGCAGAGGATGTTGCGCGGGGCGGTATCGCGCTTGGCCAGGATGTTCGCCGCGCGCAGGCTCAGTAGTTGCGTCTTGCCGGTGCCGGGACCGGCAATGACGAGCAGCGGGCCATCTAGGCATTCGACGGCCTCGCGCTGTTCGGGGTTCAGGTTCTTAAACGATTCATCGAATTTAGGGGTTGTAGCCATGAAGTATCACCTGTCTTCCTGGTAGAGCGCGCGCGTGCTATCGAGATAGTCGAGATACGTATCGATGGCACTTTGAGGTTGAACGATCTTAATGAAGGTGCTGAGTTGCAGCAGCCAGCCAAAGAACTGCGGCGACAGTGGGGCTTTGACGGTCGCCAGCAAGCGCCCATCCTGGTTCTCAAACACAACGGCGTCGAGCCCGAACTTGTCGATGAGCGGGTTCATCGCACGATCGTCGAGTTCCAGTACCACGGTGGTTTTGTCGGCAGCATAGACACCAAATGATGGTGAAACGTGATCCTCAAGCACATAGCCCGCAATACGCGGATCCTTGGTCGCGGACTCTTCGGACACCGCGACGTCGAGCATACGATCGACGCGATAAGGTGTGAACGGCTGATGACCCGAGCCGGCATTAGCCCATTTATCTCTAAATCCAATCATGTAATAAAGCTCGTCGGAGTAGATAAGGCGCACGGGTGTGAGCTCGTAGGTCTTTCCGTCATGATTAAGGGCCTTTTGCTTGGCGGCGTCGTAGTGGAAGTAACGAAACCGAATCTTGCGTTTTTCGCGCATAGCCTGCTGAATCAAGTCGATGTTGAGCAGGGCATCGGAGTTTTGCATCTTCACGCGCGAAGGCACGTCGACGCGCTTGTGCATCAACTCGCGTTCGCCCAGGCTGGCGAGGCTCTGCAGCTTGCCGATGAGGTGGTCAGTCAACTCATCAGTCAAAAACGGCGAACTCTGCACGGCGTCGACAAGCATGATGAGCTCTTGCAGGACGAGCGGGCGCGAAGCCAAGACCCATTCCTTGCCGCCGCGCTGGTCAATATCGAGCCCAAAGTCGCGAAGCGTTTGTAGGTCGCGATAGATGGCCTTTCGTTCGGCCTCGAGGTCGTGATAAGCGAGCTCCTCGATGATCTGCTGCGTCGTGAGCCCGTGCGTGCTGTCGGTCTTTTCCATCAAGGTTTTAAGCAGGAACAGAAGCCTGAGCTTTTGGTTTGGTCTGTTCGCCACGATGTCTCCTTTCGCCGGCAGGGTATCAGCCGGAGATGTATAGCAAGACCCGTTATTGGGACTCATTGTAGCCCGAGCGACCGTAGTATTCGCAGCAATAAGAGCCCGAATAGGGCGAAAGGTGGTTAAACGGAATTCGGCGGTTTGACTGGCTGGCGTGACATGCACTCTATTGGCTTGGGGCCGGTTCCGGTTTGCCAGGATCAGAGCAGGAGAAATGCGATGGCAGACATCAAAGTCTTTGCCGAGAATCTTGAGGATTCAACCAAGGAGCAGATCGAGGAGATTTCCAGCTGTTCGGCGTTTGAAGGCGCCAAGATCCGCATCATGCCCGATGCCCATAAGGGCAAGGGCTGCGTGATTGGCTTTACGGCAAACTTGGGCGACAAGGTGATTCCCAACCTGGTGGGGGTCGACATCGGATGCGGGATGTATTGTGTGCCGCTTGCGGAGACCATTGCGCGCGACGACCTCATTCGGTTCAATCGCGATGTGAAGCGCGCGGTGCCCACGGGCTTTAGCCTTCATCGCAATCCTGCCTGCGTACTCGCGGACTTTGGCATGGAGTCGCGTGATTGGCTTCAGGATAAACGCAAGGTTGAGCGCTCCATGGGCACGCTGGGCGGCGGCAACCACTTCATTGAACTCGACGAGGACGAGGATGGGTGCCAATATCTGGTCGTGCACACCGGCTCGCGCAACATGGGCAAGCAGACGGCGGAGCACCATCAGACGCTGGCGCAGGAGACGTGCACGGCAGATATCCCCGACGAGCTTAAGTATCTCGTGGGAGATCTTTCTGCCGAGTATCTCGTCGATATGCATAACTGCCAACGCTTCTCGAATCAGAATCGCAAGGCGATTGTCGCACAGATTGTTGAGCGTACGGGAATTCGACTCGACGGAGACGGCTTTACCACCATGCACAACCACATCTCGGAGGGCGGCATGATTCGCAAGGGCGCCATTAGCGCTCATGCAGGCGAGATGGTGCTGATTCCGTTCAACATGCGCGATGGTGCCGTTATTGCGCGCGGCAAGGGAAACGAGGACTGGAACTGCTCGGCGCCGCATGGGACGGGTCGTGCAATGAGCCGCACCAAAGCATTCCAAACGCTCGATGCCAGGTCGTTCGTTAACGAGATGCGCGATGCCGGCATCTACTGTCCGAGCGCATGCGAGACGACGCTCGATGAGTCGCCCGAAGCGTATAAGCCTGCGGAGGATGTACTGAGACTCATGGACCCGACGGTCGATGTCATTCACCGGCTTAAGCCGATTTGGAATTTTAAGGCCACTGGTAAGCGCGGTAGGCGTTAGGAGGGTTGCGATGACGCTAAAGATGGACTCCAGGGACGACCGAATTGGACGCTCCGTGAGCATGGACGAGATGCTGAGCTTCTCGGGCGTGATGCCGCCGTCCGCGAATCGGTGTGGCGGGAATCGTGGAGAGCGTGATGATGAGGGTTTTGACCTCAGCGGGTTTCGCAATCGACTGGCTTCTGGACTCGATCGCGGTGTGGAGACGTCGGTGCTTGAAGCCCCGCGAGTGTTGAAGACCGGTATGCCGGTCGATGATGCCCTAGGTGGCGGCGTTGGGCTGGGCAAGCTCAGCGTGATTGGCGGCGCGCATGAAGATGTCTCGAACGTGCTGGTGTATGCGGCTTTGCGTCTGAGTGAGCAATGCGCCGTGCTCTACATGCCGATTCGGGAGCGTGAAGAGGACGCGATCGCCCGGCTTATTCGCGCCGAGATGGATGACAAGGTGTCAGAGGATCCTGAGGAACGACAGGTCGAGGCGATTCGTGCAACGATGCGCCTCAAGCAGCGCAACCTAGGCATTTTTGTCGAAGATAACATGACCATAGACCTTTTAACGAGCTGGTTGCTCGGCGACCAGACGTGGAATAGAGCAGTGCTAAAGGACGTTGTGGTCGTAATTGACGGACTCGAGATGCTCGACGATAACCGTTCGGTAAATGCAATCCTGCGCGACCTGCGCAACATGCTCAGTCCAACATCCGCGATTCTAGTGGGCTGCTTTGCGGTGGAGGACAGAGAGGACGATGCGGAATTCGCCGAGACTCACTGCAATGCAGATACCCTGGTCCGCATAAGTTCCGATGGCGAAAATCCCGCCTGCGTGCGAGTCTTTGGCTAGGGCCAAGAGTATTGACAGCAAATTATGGGAGCCAGTAATGCGGACAGGCTATCATGAAGGCATGCGATTGTTTGCGTCTGGGTTTGACAGATTCTGCAAGTAATAGTTGCCGGGATTTCAACGGTAAGACAACTACAACCTTAAGCCCTCGTGGCCTGCCGTGCTTTGAGGGCTTAAGCGTGATTTAAATGGTTTTATATGGATGAGCGGTAGCCTGTCGGATAGCTAGTCATTGAAAAAGCAGTTCTCTCCGTATTTCGAGAAGTAGTAATGGATAGAGCGCTTGGCGATTTCATAGAATCTGTCATACATTTCGTTTTCCGTCCACTCTTCGGCGCGGAAATAAAACGTTCCTCTTTTGAACTGCGGTAAGTTTGCAACATCATGAAGATAGACCTTGTTTAATTCTCCAAATATTGCAATTGTAACTACCCGGTCTAATATGCTTGAGCCTGCTGCAAAATCGCAGCCATCTCCAAAGCAAACAAAAGGAAAAATATCTTCATCTGCCATCAATGCTCTGAGTCCAATAACGTTTTTCCCCAGGCGCTCGATTGCGTTACCTTTAGCCTGCTTGCTTTTACCCTCTGCTGCGCGAAGGTCATTTGTCCCCTGGTTTTTCTTTTCGCCGATTAAGATGGGGAAACGTTTTCCATCTTTAGAGACAAGATATAGAAAACCGCCGTCGGGAGTCATGAATGACGAATCTTGATAGTAAAAGGTGTCAACTTCAGGAAAAGCCTCATTGATGTGCGCCGTGACCTCTTTAAGATAAACGCGTTTTTCCATTCGATGCTAATACCCGGAAAGGCAGACTCTAGATTCACTCTAACTGCTTCGACGGCCCTTGTCATTGCTTTTTCTTGCCTGCTTGAGGTTTTGTTAATAACCGTTCCTTTTCTAGATTCACGCAAATCATCTTTATGTGCCATTTTAGTTTCTCCTTAAAAGGAAAAGATACTCTTTCACGTGGATATCTCGCTGTCGAAGATTTCTAGAGCCTCTAAACGTATTGTAGTCAGTTTCTATTACTCGTAAATCACCAAGCGTGCTCATAAAAGTAATAAAATCGTTATATTCAATAAAACCCTCGCTGTTGTATGAAACCAGTATGAAATCGGCATCGCATTTTTCAATGATTTGGAAAAGCTCAGTTTTCGCTTTCGCCTTTTTATTGAAATTGGAGCGGTTCCATTCTTTAGGGATTCCAGATACTGTGCTGATGTCTTGTGGCCGTTCGTAGTGTGTCAGCAGGTTTAGCATGAAGTAATTCGATCCGTATGGATGCTGGTTGTAGGGTGGGTCGAAATATGCAACATTTACATGCGGAGCCTCGCGGATGGCATCGCATGCTTCCAGTCTTGTTACGTTAATCTCGCACTCATGTGGAGATAGGGTTGGTAATTCGACTTCGATATTTCCTAGAATGCGAGACAGCGCATTTTTCCCTCGGCCCCCGAAACAGCCAATCCCATTGGCGTCCTTATAAAAGCCCTTGAATACTCCCGACGTGTTTACGTGAATGGAGGCACTTGATAGAAGGGGAGCTAAGAAAAAAACTGCTTCGATGGGGGCAGCTTTGCTATCGCCTTTCTCGCGGTGTCCAGATATTCAGCGTTTCTTCGCGTGTAAAAGGCCCTCTCACCCCTCATGATATTGTTGTCGTCTTTTGGCGCATACAATTCAGCAATAAAGCCATCGCTAACCCACTCTTTCTTGATGAGTTGGGTTAGCTGTTGATAGCTAGTGACTAGTTCATTCCATAGTTCGTCCGTATAGGTGGAGAGATAACAGCGGTTAATGATTTCCGCGTAGGGCTCTAAGTCATTGGACATTAAGTAGTTCGCTTTTGTTTTAAAAAATCTTGAGACGATTCCCGAGCCAGAGAACACATCAAGGAAGGAAAGCTGATTGGTGCCTAGTTCCTTGGAAACTAGCTCAGTTGCATAACCGATTAGAGGGAGAAGCGATCGCTTGTTCCCCAAATAGGTGACTATTTGCTTGGTGAGGTAATCTTCTTCTGTATAACCATTTACGACATTTTCTAACTGCAATTGTTGCTGCTGCGGCATTGGTTCGTTTCCTTTACCTAAGTGTCCCTTGCGGTTATGGTTTGGGAATCGCCTTGTCAATCCCCAGTGCTCGGTTAACTATAGTAATTCATCTCAACCTGCTATTCATTACATGAGCGGATTTCCTGACAGGTGCTTTTGGTTTTGACTTGGGCGATTTTCCGTAAGGTTGCAGTGCAGGTTCGATTAATGGCTCGCTATTCTCGGCACGTAATGCAAGTGGAGCGAGTGCAGGTCGCGCTCGTCATCTTCGGGTATCTAGCGTTTTACTTTTTATCTAGCGGCTTTGTAATAATTGCTGTTGTTTCGTCCCCGCCCTTAATCTTTATCTATTTATTTATCATCGAGCTCGATGCCGATATATATCCAGCCAAATAGACTCTTCCTCTTTGCTGCTGGTGCACTCTTCTAGCAGGCTATCTATCTGATCCAGTTCAATCGCTTGCAAGGTCGCGCATACTTCCGGCAAGGGCTGCGTTGCTTTTCTCGCCCTGAACACGGGCGACAGCATCAGGTTCGTATGTGCCCATCCGGCAAAGCAGCTGCCGTAGGGGATAGAGCCACATCTGATCCGCCCATCGCCATCGGGATACAGGCAGCCCAATTTCGAGTTTGCTACCAGACAATAACAAGGACCTGGTGCCCACGGCCTGCAGTCGATTTCAAGAATGTCGCCCTTTCTGTATGGCGTGGGCAGGTCGACATATGCCCCCTTGAACCACGGGCCAAAGATTCCACCCACGATGCAATCGAGCACCTCGCCACATTCGCCCTCTTCTTCTCTGCAGATGTACTGGATTTCGCCGGAGGCGTTTGCGTAGTAAGTGTAGTCTGGCTGTAGAAAGCCGTCGTATGGATATGAACAGCTCGGGTCGTTGGCAAGGTTGAACAGCTCGATCATCCAGTATGAGGACGATAAATCTGTCATTCCGCTCCACTTGCCTGCGTATGTCCTCATTGCCGTCAAGGCGGCCTGCCACGATGCCACAGGGAAGGGGCCATGCGTGATGGCGGATCCCACTTCGTTGTCGACAAAGCTAATTTCGCTAATAAGCAGCACTTTCCTGTTCCCGTCGACGGCCTTTAGCGCGTTCAAGCAGTCATCGATGTAGTCGATACAAATCTCTGGTCCGTACCAAGAAAAGATTCTGTCTGACGAGCTGCGCTCGGCAGCAACCAGCCTGCTGAGCATCTCCCGTTTGCGGTTGATTTCTATCGACGCGCCACCGATGATTTGCGAGTAATGATCGCCACTCAGGAGCTGCGGATTGTGCAGCAAATGCTCTCGCAGCTCCGGAGATTCGATGAGGTTGATTATTTCTTCGTGCATGATAGTCTCCGAGTTGTTGGTGCGACTTCTTGTGGATTCGGACATGGCGGCCTTTATTCAAATAGCTGCGGATACTTTTCCTTGAGCTGTGCCTGGTCAAGACGCAGCTCTTTTAGGTTGCGCCTGACCTTGGATTCCATCCTTATTGTGTCGATAAACGCGACGAGTGAGTCGACATACAGGTCGCCGCGCAGGTAGGCCTGGGCTGCGATTAAAAATCGCTGCTCGTCTTCGAGTGGTTTGCGATAGTACTCAAGATTCAGGTAAAGCGGGTCTGGCTCGCCGATGTAGAGGGGAAACGTCTCGTTGTAGGTAATCGAGCAACCAGTGGCACGCATGTCGCTGATATCCCCTGCATGGCGATAGTGCTCGAGGCGTTGCTGCGCATGATCAAGCCATTCGTCAGAACGGTCTGCCTGCCGAAGCTCCGCCTCAAGCTTTGTCCGGTCCCACGTGGACAGATCGAACAACGTGAACGGCTCGCGGGCACTGCCTTGCGGCGTCCAGACGATATCGCCGGTGTGGAACGGCGTGGGGATATCGACCCAGATGAACTCGAATGCGATCTCCCAATCGTTCTTAACGGGGCCGGCTGAAGGGCAATAAACGGAAAGGGCCTCGCCTTTGCTGTTTGCCATGAGCCAATCTTCCTGGCGATGGGCTTCATCGCTATCGAGTGGGCATCGGGTGATGCGTACGCGTGCCTCTGGACGGCTCGCCAGTTCATCATCACCGTGCAACGCCTCGGCACATTTCTCATAACAGCTGAATGGCGCGCCGAAGGCCCCACAAAGTTGCCCGTCGGGTACAATCTCCTCTTCATATTGATATACGTAGCCCGTCCCGGTCATGAACGCATCGACGCACTCTTTGTTGTAATCGATTGTCCAGCGCAAAAAAGCATGGAAATCGGGGATGGACGGCCTTCCAAGACCGGCATGGGTTGCCTCCAGCGAACAATTGGGCATGGTTCGGGCGATCTCCTGCCAGGCTTCGCATTTCTGATCGAGCGTGGCGGTCTTCGAAAACCAAACCAGATAGGCGGCCTCGATTGTGCTGGGCTGGAAGTCGATACTACGCAGGTGCTCCCGAATGTCCCGGGAGTCAACGAAATCAAAGATGTCCATGGTTAGTTCCTCTTTGTTTTGAATCGTGCCGGCGGGGCTATCGTGTCATCGAACAGCTCCGGATAGCGGGTCTTGAGCCTGCCGTCTTCCCCTTCAAACCGCTCGGCTTTTTTCTTGACCAGCGTCTGCAGCTCGTATAGACTCGATAGCGCAATAAGTGAGTCAAGACCCAGATAGCCGTCGAGATATGCCCGCACGCCGTACAGAATTCTCGCCTCCGGCTTGAGCGGGGTACGGCAGTATTCCATATCGAGAAGAAAACAACTCGGCTCTCCGATATAGACGGGGTACTCCAGGGGATATTCAATCTGACAGCCGTAGGCGTACATGTCGCTCGTATCGCCATTTTGCCGATGGTGCCTGAGCAGGTCGTCGGCATTTTTTGCGGCGCATTCCCTGTAGGTGGAAGGCGGAAGCTCATCCATGACCCGCTGCGTGGTCCATGTCTGCATATTGAGAAGCAGCATGGGGTCGCCAGGGTCGCCGTGACGACAAATGATGTCGCCGGCGTGGAATGGCGTCGGGATGTCAAGCCACATCAACTCAAAAGCGAAAGTGGGGTCTTCGCCCTCGCGTTCCATGTCGATGCAGCTCAGCTGGCAGTCCATAATTTCGCCTTTTGCGTTGAGCATGAGCCTGTCGGCGGCATAGTAGTCTTCGTCCGGATCGATCGGGCGGCGCGTTATTTCTATCGAGGTAGGATTCTCCTCCTCAAGCTCATTCCAGATTGCCTCGAAACATTTTTCGTAGCTGGTGTAGGGGCCATAATTGCACCCGCTCTCATGGGGACTTCCCGTCTTGTCCTCAAAGAAATACATGTGCTTGCCAGGCTGTTTGAACCGGGCGATTTTCTTGCGCTCCCATCTGATGACGTCGCGAAGAAAGACATGGAAGTTGGGGATATTGAACGTGCCGTATCGCCTGTTCATCGCACAATTGGGCATGTTGTTGATAATCTTTTGCCAGCCCTTGATCTTCTGCCGTAGCGCCTTTTCGTTCGAACGGGCAACAATAAATGCCGCCTCGGACGTGGTGAACTCGTAGCCGATGTCTCTCAAATGCTCCTTGATGTCAGGCGAGTCGAGAAACTCGAGAATGTCCGAACGTATTGCGTTGGCACTGGGACCGGCCGATGTGCGGTATGGCTGCAGGCAGTCGTGTACGACCGATCCGTCCGACCATTGTTTGCCGTAGCTGGGGTCATCGTGCAGCTTTTTTGAGAGTTCGAGCATAAAGGAGCAATCATCGGGCAAGTCGCCGATATAGCGTTCGGCGGTGTAGAGCGCAGAGGGTGTGAAGTCGTCGAGGAAGCCGTCCGTGAAATCCCTCAAGCGGAGATTGCCTTCCTCAACGCCGTAGATTTTGCTCGGATAGGCGCACCAAACCTGGCCTTTGAACGAACTATCGTAGTCGTCTTCGAGCACGATGACGAAACGGGGACCGTGGTCGAAGGGCCGACTATCGATCTTGATGATGTCGCCGGGGGACCAGGGAGTGTAGAAGACCTCACCATTGGCACAGAAGTGCCTGCTATTGTTCCACGGCAAGTGATCGATGCTTTGATGCGGAGTCCGCTGATTCCGGCGGTCGCTCAAAAAGACCAAATCGCCCGTCATGGTCGCGGCGAATATCAGCGAGGCTTGAGCGCGCGGGCGGTCGTGTAAGTCTTCGGCGGTATAGAGCTTAATCTGCCAGAATGATTCGGACCAATCTTCATCGGGGTCGTCATCGACGCATTGCTTCATGAGGGTTTGCGCAGCTTCCCATGAGGCAACGGGGAAGGGGCCGTCAAAGGTGTCGTGCCCGCGCTCATCTTCACTGTAAAACATGCCGGAGACCAGCAAGATACCGCGGTCACGGTCAACGTTGTAAAGCATATCGAGTGCAGTGTCGAGTTGTTCGAGGCCGGAGTCGATCGCCTCGGCGTAATCCGATGAGACCTCTTTGCGAAGCTGCTCGAGCATGGTCCGTTTTTCGTCGAGCGTCTTGAGGGAGCCGCCGATGATTTTACAGAGGGAGCCATCTGCCATTCCCATGTGTTTGAACATATGAGTACGCAGCTCATCGTCCTTGATGCAACTGCAAACGAGCTCCCTGCCGGCATCGGTGATTACGGTATCTGCTTGGCTGTCCATAGCAACCTCCAATTTGGTCGTTGCCGTTAGCATCCATCAGAGGTTGTGCTTTGTGGTCCCATTAACAGGTCTGATATGAATCTCACGTCAAACATACTTTTGGAAACGCACTGGTACATGGGTGTGCGCGTACTGAAAGGATTGCCATGGAGAATATGATGCTGGATCTTGTGACGAATAGCGCCGGTATGGCGGAGGCCTGGGAGGACACATTTAGGGGCTACAGAGGCATTGCGGTGCATTGCTGTGATTTTAAGGCGTTTGTCGAACAGCAGCCTGAAATCGATGCCGTCGTATCGCCGGCGAACTCATATGGCTTGATGGATGGCAATTACGACCTAGCGATAACCGATAAGTATGGACCGGAGCTTGCCGAACGAGTGCGAACGGTTATTATGGAGCGGTTTTACGGAGAGCAGCCGGTTGGTACGAGCTTTTCAGTTCCAATTCCCGGGCACGAGGACATTCTGCTCATACACACTCCGACCATGCGGGTTCCCACTCCCATCGTTGACCCTTTGGTTGTCTATCAATGCATGAGGACAACGCTTATGGAAGCGATGCGAACTTCGCGTCAGCGAATCGTGGTTCCTGCGTTCGGCGGAGCGTGCGGATTTCTTCCATTCAAGAAAATAGCCATGCTCATGTGGGAGGCCTATCTTCAAATCGCCGAACCTCCCGCAGAGATCACCTGGGAATACGCATGGTCGCGCAATTTGGAGGAATGGTACCGCTGATGTGCTGATAAACGGCACATCAAAGTGCAACAGAAGGGGTCACCGCCGCTGAGGCGTTGACCCCTTAATCCTAGCAACCGGTACTATCTCCCTTTAGCAAAGGGTCTATCGTCGCATCGAACAGCTCCGGGTAGCGGTCCTTGAGCCAACCGTCTGCATCCTCG
>OIXS01001158.1_pt1 | contig 13801 bp, 9 predicted proteins | sample 1587841 | NCBI WGS metagenome assembly OIXS01 (sample SAMN03283254) | human gut metagenome | biome: human-associated habitat; material: feces | host: Homo sapiens | place: USA | collected 2013
CCCTCGCCTCAAGCGACCTATACGCAATGGCGCCCAAGCCCGCAAGCAAAACGGCAATCACCATCGAGACCACCATGATGCCGTACTCGCCCGCGCCAAACGCAGAGGCGGCAACGGTCGATGTCACAATAGAGGGAATCCTGCCCACCGTGGCAATCGCCAAAACGGCGCCAAAACGCATGCGCGTAAGGCCGGCGAAGTACGTGAGAAAATCCTTGGGCGTACCCGGGATAAGAAAGATCACCAACATGATGAGCTCGAGCTTGCGCGCATCCTTAAGCCAGCTAAACCGCTCAAACTGCTCGCGGGTAAAGAACAGCCCCATAACCTTCCAGCCCCAGCGGCGCACGGCCCAATAGACCAGCGAGGACCCCACCGCGCTTGCCACCAGGCAGGCCGCGGTGCCTTCCCAAAAACCAAAGGCGTAGCCGCTTGCCAGCTCAATGGGCTCGCCGGGCAAAAACGCCAGCACTATCTGAAGCGTATTGACGCCTATGATGGCAAGGCGGCTGAGAACCGCATGCTGCTCCACGTACGCATGCACGGCATCGGGATTAGAAAGCCATGCGTACACGTCTGGCAAATAACGCCAGCACAGACCCAACACCAAGGCGGCAACAACCACCAGCGCGCATACCACATGCCAACGGCGCAGGCGAAAACCGCCCCGGTGCCCGGCATCGCCCGCGCCTCGCGCGCCCGTACCTGCGCTCGAGGCTGTCTCGGCCCCCTCGGCAAACGACATACCGCCCAGCGCGGGCTCCGGCTCCAAACCATTCACAGGCATCATGGCGACCTCCCCTAACATCTTCCTTATCATTAGGTTCGCATCCGCCTGTCAACTCTTTGTCAACGGTCGAATAGTTTTTTCGAATCCCGCAGGAAACCGCGCCCGAACGTCCTCGCGCTCTTATGAAAACGCACCGACTTCAAACGTCGCGGTCACGCGAGCCCCGCCATCCGGCGCGTTGCCCAGCTCAATCTTGCCTCCGTGTAGCTGGACGAGGATCTGCGACACGTTGAGGCCCAGGCCAAAGTGCTCCGCCGACTTGCGATCGCTATAAAAGGGGTCGCACCCGCGATGCAGCGCCTCGGGTGTAAAGCCGGGCCCATCGTCCTCAATAGCCACAACAAGCATCCTATCGCCCGCGTTGCCATCGCCGCCGTCGCCGGCCGCAGCGCCGCAAGACACCGCAACGGTAATGCTTCCCACCGCATGCCCGCACGCGTTGTTGAGAACGTTGCCCATGACCTCCTCGACAAGCGCCACGTCCACGCAGGCATCTCCCTCAAGCAGACCGCGCTTGCACGCAAGCTCCAGCCCCTCGCCGCGGGCGGACACGATGTCGGCGGCATGCTCAAATAACTCGTCGGCAAGCTCTTCGGCTCCTATCGAAGTCCGAACCACGTCCCTGTCTTCAAGCTTGGATAATCCGCTCATAGCGTTGGCATAGGACTCCAGCCGCCCAACCTGCCCCGCAAGCGTCTCAAGCCGCTCCTCGTCCATATGCTCGCCCTTTGCCTCGCGCAGGCGCGCCATCTCGACCGTGCCCTTTAGCACCGTCACGGGCGTACGCAGATCATGCGCAAACGCCGCGTTGAGCCTGCGGCGCTCCTCCGCAGTGCGCCATAGCTCGCGCTGAGCCGCCAGCAGCGATGCTCGCATGTCTTCCAGCGTGACTGAAAGAGCGCCCAGCTCCTTGCCCTGTACCGGCTGAATGCAAAAATCAAGGTCCTGAGCGGCAATGCGGCGAGCGGCGCCGGCAAGATCACCCAGGGGCTCGGCGATGTGCACGCGGTAGAAGCGGCGGAACATGATGATGGCCAGGCCGCCGTAAATCACAAATGGCGATGCGCCTATCAATAGGTTCAAAATGGTATAGCCCGGCTCCGCAACCCTTATGGCGTCGGCATAGTAGGCAACGTTGGACGTCTTGCCCGTGCCAAACGCCTGTGCAAAGTCTATGCCCGTCGCCGCCTCAAACATCGCGACGGAGTCCACGCGACCCGCGCGGTTGATCCGGTCGTATTCTGGCAGCACCTGCGCGGTGATGTCATCGTAGTCGCTCAGCACGTCTTCCTGCGGATACTGGTCGTTGTAATTAAGGCCCCAGTCACGGAGCTCGATCTGGCCAGATTCAAGCATCTCAAGCGTCGCATACACCTCACGGTACCTATCGCTGGAGCCATCCTGCGTATACGCCGGCACGCTTTGCTCGTCCACGCTTACAAACACGGCATAGGGGTTATCGCCCGGCACGTCTATTTCCGTGGCGGGAACCAGCTGATTTAGCTCCTCGTCATAAATATAGGGGCCCGAATCAACCGCCGCGTGCGTCACGCGCCCACCTTGGTCCTCAAATTCAACTTCGTAATACTGAATAAAGTCGCTACGGTCGAACGCGTTTATAACCACCATGGTAAGCGCGGTCGCAACAACCAGATAACACGCCAGGTACACGGCAAACGTCACCGCAAGGGGGCGAGAAGCCCACCATGCACGAAGGCGCTTCAGCCTGCTGGAGCGAGGCGAGCCAACCTCCTTCGATCGATGTCCGCCCGCGCCTCGGCGGTTCATTTTTGGCAGCACGCGCCTCATTTGGCCACCCAGCGATAGCCCACGCCCCATACGGTCTCTATGCAGTCATCGCCCGCGCCGGCGCCCGCCAGCTTCTTGCGAACGCGGCGCATGTGCTCGCGGACAATGGACGAGTCTCCCGTTGCGTCCCAGCCCCAAACGCGCTGGTAAATAAGGTCGCGGTCAAACACCCTTCCAGGGCTTTTGCTCAACAGCGCAATGATGTCAAACTCCGTTCGCGTCAACTCGACCGGCACCGCCTCACCGCGATCGCCGCGCACCTCGACCGTGCGCATGCCGTAATCTATGGTTAGGCGCTCAAAAAACTTCACCGAAGAGCCCTGCTCGCGAACGCGGTTTTCACGCGCCAGATGAGCTGCCACGCGGCGCCCCAGGACCTCAAGCGAAAACGGCTTGAGCACGTAATCGTCTGCGCCGGCGGCAAACCCGTCCAGCTGGTCAACATCCTCCACGCGCGCGGTAAGAAAAATGATGGGGCAGGCCAGGTGCTCGCGCAGGCGGCGGCACACCTCAAACCCATCCATGCCGGGCATGTTGACATCGAGGAGCACAATATCCGCACCGGATTCAGCGCGTGCAAGGGCCGCGGAGCCGTCGTTTGCCACAACGGCCTCATAGCCCTCCATCGAAAAATAATCGGCCAGCATCGCCGCGATGTCCCGCTCATCGTCCACAATCAACATCTTGCGCGTTGAAGCTGCAGCTACTCGTTCCACGGTTCCCCCTCATATGAAAAGCCGGATGTGCGCAATGCGCCCCAACCATATCATGCAACGCAATTGTCGACTATTTTCCTACACGTCGGTCCGCCGCCCGCCTTAAAGCCACCCTAAGGCTTGCGAAAGATTTGAACGGCAAGAACACATATGCCCGCATCATAATTGATACACTGTAGGTTGGTTCACCATGCACAGGCGGACCGATTCGCAAACACTGAGCATTCCGCCTCGCCCGTTTATATGGACGATTTCATACAAGGGCAAGGTCACCATAGGAAGGGGTTTCGATGGACTCGATCAAGCAAGGCATGCAGGGCCCTGCCGTCGAAGACGTGCAGACGCGCCTGGCATCGCTTGGCTACGCCATCGACGAGCATGAACTCGAGGGTAGCGACTACGGCGCCTCCACCGCAAAGGCCGTGTCAGATTTTCGCGTTGCATCCGGTCTTGCCACAGGGGACGAGGTCGACTCCGTTTGTTGGAGCGCCTTGGTCGATGCGTCGTACAAACTGGGCGACCGCACGCTCTACCTGCGCCTCCCCAATTTCCACGGAGCAGATGTACGCGCGTTGCAGCAAGCGCTCAACGTGCTTGGCTTTGCCTGCGGCATCGACGACGGCTATTTTGGCCCGCATACCGAGGCGGCGCTGCAGCAATTCCAGGAAAACGTAGGCCTCTTTGCAGACGGCATGGCGTTTCAGGACACCTTTAACTACATCAAGCGCCTGCACCACGTGTGGAAGGACAAGCCTTCCGTGGTGAACATCGACTCCGAGGCTCGCTCCGGCTTTGCCCGCGCAGCAAGCGTTCTTGAGCACGTCAACGTTGCCGTGGGCGGCGAGGACGCCATCGCCCGCAACATCGCCTCGCGCATTTGGAATATCGCGTCTGCCACCACTGAGAACAGCGGCGTGGTTCTGTACGACTCTGAAGAGCCTCAGGACATGGACGTGATCTTTGTCGTTGCGAGCGAACCGCTGCCCGAGTCCGCAGCCCCCGTGGCCACTATCACGCTGGCTGAATGCACCAACCTGTCCCAGCGCATCCGCACCGCGATCGCCGCGTCGACGCAAAAGCCCGCACGCGTGCGTTTTGAGCTCACCGGGCTCACTCGCTACGGCACATTTACCTCAAGCGACGCACAAACTCTTGCAATCCGTCTGCTTGATGGCGTTTGCGATGCACTTAGCGCCTAAAGTACGCTACACTATTCCATTGTCTTGGGGCATCGTCCAGCGGCAGGACCCCGGTTTTTGGTGCCGGTTACGGGGGTTCGAATCCCTCTGCCCCAGCCATTAAGAAATAGCAGGTCAAAGCATGTTTTTGCTTTGGCCTGTTTTCTTTTTCATAGCTCATGGGAAATGCCCATGGGAAATCTATGGGAAAAATTGCCCTCGATACCATGCAGGCAAATGGGAAAGCGCTCAGGCCTAGCTATCGTAGATCGCTAGAAACAGACCCCTTGAAAAACAACTCTCAGCGGTTTAAGCGTGAAGCATTCCTAGAAAAACCCTATCGGGGAGAGAATCTGCTATGCCGCCGGGAGCTAGAACGGAAGTAGGGGAGGGCATGCCCCCGTGGTATTTCTCATTGATAGCGTTTATTCAGCAACGCCAAACAAGCGATTCAAGCCAACCCGCAGCCTCGATAGCGTCCCGTCTTCCATGCCTCGCCCATCGCCGTAGCGTCACGGATGCAAAGCCGTATAGCCTTCAGCCCGTCCACTGATACCGACAACCTTCTAGGAACAAAGAGCCTTGAAGCTTTGGGCAACTCGATTAGGGCAAGCGGGAACGCCTTAGAGCGATTCCCGCATTGCCTTCTTATGTTTATTGTTACTTCTTAAGGGTGACACTACGGGGGGTCACCAACTTGACCCACGCAGGGGTAGCAACAGCGCCAAATTGGGGTAGCTTTCACCTTGCGCCTTAGAGTTGCTACCCCTAGACGGGTCACCATTATTAGTTGCTATCCCCCCGTAGTATCACCATTACCGTAGTTGCTACCCCCACATGGGGCACCATTGCCGTAGTTGCTACCCCTAGACGGGTCACCATTGCAGACAAAGAAAGGCGGGCAAGGTCTTGTAAACCCTACCCGCCTATAGATAGGTTGGCGTATAGCCCCTATCTCATATGAGCCTTACCATTAGGTGGCAAGCTCAGTGAGCGCAAGCTCATACAGATGCTCACCGTATTGCCTAGCCCACGGCTCCCCATCCTCGATAACAAAGCGCTCAACGCCTTTGGGCGCTGCATCCTTCCACGCCTTGCGCCCCTCTTTGGTGTCAAGGTTGTACTTGAGATAATCGCTATTGCCCTCGCGTGATAGCGTGCTACCTACGGCAAACACCATAGAGGCGGGTTTGCTTGTAATCTCTTTGGCTTCATCCATGAATTTATCAACGCTCATTATTGAGCCTCCTTCTATATTGCTTTACTTAGCGCGTTTAAGCATTCCAATTTCCGATTTTAAACGCCCCACTCTCTTTCAAAGCCGCGAACCGTTCAGTGGTCATGCCGTTACGCGAGAATGCGGGTTTGCCCTCCGCTGGTGGCGGGTCAACGGGCAAACAACGCCCGTTCTCCATACCTTCACCGCTCTGAACAGGTATGATTGGGTCGTGGGTTTGAAGCGATGAAGGAATTCTAGCAGGAAAGGCAACAGACCCGTTATTGTTGGCGTTCGCAGCTGCAACTGTGAGCGCCTTTTCTTTGGGCTGATTCAATGTGCCTCTGTTTGGCATAAACCAGTATTCAGTACACCGTCTATAACATGCCCGCTTTTTCTCTTTCAGAAAGCCCCTTTGCTTAGCCGATCCCACAGCCTTGAAAATGGTTCTTTCAGTAACTCCAAGCCTTTCAGCCATTTCATTAACGGGAAACCATGTGCAAATCCGCCCCGATTCATCCGTGTAAAGTCTTGAAGCAAAGCAGGTCATTACACTAATCGCCGTCCTTGATAACCCCGCTTCTTGCCATTGGGAAACCCAATCAAGCGAAACCCTGCCAAAGGGCGCATCGACATTAGCGGGCTTTCTCCTAGCGCCATTAGATGACATAGCATCACTCACGCTTCAACGCCCGCGAAATCAAGCAGGGCGCGGCGATTGACCCGCCACATGCTCATAACTTTCACGGCCTTAAGCTTTCCCTGTTCGCACATGCGCGTTACAGTACGCTCGTGACAGCCAAGGAACGCAGCCGCCGCTTTGGGCGTTACAAGTGCGGTTTCACCTCCCATAACATCGGCGATAAGCTGTTCGTTTGTTTTGGTAGCCATGTTGCCTACCTTTCCGGACGGTTTCCCGTCCTATCGTTGCGGTGCTGTAGCACCTTGCCTAGCGGACACCATAGCGCCCGCCGTTCACGAATAAGACGATAGCAGACCGTTGTACAAAAATCGGGCGTTTGGAGAAAGTTATCCACAGGCTTTCAACAGGTTTTCAACAGTATTGCCTTGCTTAGCAGGGCAAATAGTACACATGTCTCTTATTTGAGTTAGCAAAAACAGCACCCTAATCTACCTGCGGGAATGTATTCCGGGACGCTCCTGGACGCTCCTGGACGCTCCGGGACGGTTCCCTGTAGCTTATTCTGTACTTGCACATTTCCTTCACAATCAAGCCCGCCCATCGCCGAAAAACAGCCGTTCAGATTCAGCGCGTGCTTTAATTCCAACTTTGGCACCGGTTCCCTACTGCCAACCATTCTTTAGGCTATGGGGGGAGTGCTTAATACCCTCTCAGGCGCTCCGTAATGCCTATAGAAGGGCTTATATCTTCTTATTGGTGTAAGTACTCAAGTAATGACCTTACAAGCCCTTAAATCGCCTATCGTTGCTTCATAGAATGGGCTTACAAGTGAAACGCACAGAAAAGGGCGCAGGCCGCAAAGCCCACGCCCCCACGATAGCAACTGAACGTGTTGGCACCTATTCACCGCGCTTCAAAGCGTCCTCGATATCGTCCAACAGATCTAGTAGCAACTCGCCCACATCGGCAAGCGTGTTATCTCTCAAACAGCCCGCATCGCTTTCACCCGCAGCCTCGATAAGGTCAGCTAGCGCCGTTGCCTCAGCAAGCCTACTGCTAACGATATCCGCAGCATCTTCTTTAACGTACTCCCTTGATGCCCCTATTCATCCGTGCCGGTCTTGCCCAGCTCCAATATCTCCGCGACTGATTGAGTTTCTTCCAAGCAAGCGCCGTATACCTCGCCCATCTTGTCAGCCGCCCGCCTCTGCGCGTCAGGGTCAGCGCTTGTATAGCGTTTCAGGGTCATAGCCGTATCGGTGTGCCCCATGGAGCTAGAAACGGTCTTAACGTCAACGCCGCTTGCAATGGCCGTTGTCGCGAACGTATGCCGTAGATCGTGGAGCGCCGGTATCTTTCCTTCAGTCCCCACAAGCTCCAAATCCTCCGCTATCGAATGCCACTTAACCCAAAGGCTATGAGGGTGCATGGGAACGTAATCCCTAGCGGCATTGCCGCCGCGCGTTGTCTCATAGTCCTTGATATCCCCAAGCACATACATGTTCTCGCTGAAGGAAATGCCCGCCTCCAAGCATTGGGCTTTCATAAGAGCTTTACGCGCTCTCAAGGCCTTTGCCAAATCCTCAGGGAAATACACCGTTCGAATACTTGACTTGTTTTTAGGCTCCTTAAGGTAGAAGCCCGAAAAGCAAAGCGGGTTAACTATCGAGTCGGCAACATCCTTCTTGCTAGCCTTCCCGAACGATTCAGCCACCCTAAGGGTTAACGCCTCTAGGTCTACGTTCTTCCAACGCAGGGCGCACATTTCGCCGCGCCTCATTCCGGTATATAGCGCCATGCGGATAGCAACGCTAGTTGGTAGCGTGGGCTTGATATTCACATAGGCAAGCACCGCGCCACGGTCAGCCTCCGTAAGGCTGTTCGATACGGGAGCCGCTTGTTTGGGAGCCTTGAGGCCGCGCGTGGGGTCTTTGGGTATCAAGTCCCTATCACACGCCTGCCTCAGCGCAGCCCTCAGCAACACAAACGCCTTGCGAACGCTTGCAGCCGAATATTTCCCCATTGCCTCGCGCGTCCATTTAGCTATCACGTCCGGCTGCATCTCTTGCAATTCCATATCGCCGATAAACGCACCGATAACGTTATTGGCAAGGTGCCTGTACCCGTCAACGGTCGATGGTTCGACACTGATAGTGCGTTCCTCGATATAGCTTGCAAGGTAAGTTGAAAGTGTTTGCCTCTTTGGAGCCTCCAACGCCTCTATTTCGGCCTGCTTCACTTCCCTGTTCAATTGCACCCGCAGCGCTTCAGCCTCAGCCTCTATAGCCTTTTGAACCTGCTTTGAGCGCCCTTTGTCGCGGCCTGTTGTTTTAAGGGTCACGCTCTTCTTTCGCCATTTCCCGTTTTCGTCCTTGTATGGGAACACTGCACGCCACTTTTTAACGGTGGTTTCACCGTCCTTGCTCCTAACCTCGTAAGGCTCAAAAGAGCAGGTAGTGAACTTATCTTGCTGCCTTTCCATGCTTTTCCTTCCATGGGAAATCGATGGGAAATCTATGGGAAAAAATACCTCAGCTGCATGGTACATCTTAGCTTTTTTAGGCGCAACAGTCATTATTTACGCAGGTAGAGCGCCCGCGTTTTCGCAGGTAGTTAGCTTAGTCAGAAATGTAACCTCATTTTGGTGCCGGTTACGGGGGTTCGAATCCCTCTGCCCCAGCCATTAAGAAATAGCAGGTCAAAGCATGTTTTTGCTTTGACCTGTTTTCTTTTTCGCACAAGCGTGAACAATGCCGATGCTAAAAAAGTGCAATACAACGCGCAATCGCCCCGCTGACGCCGTTGCATGGGTACAAGCCAAGCAACTTGTTTTCATCCACCCGCATCTATTGGAGGCATCATGGCAAACCACGGCGGCGATATGTTCATCAAGGCGCTACAGGATCGTTTTACCTGCAAACGCTATGCCCCAGAGGGCCACATAAGCGACAGCGACTTCAACACCATTCTCGAGGCGGCGCGACTCTCCCCCAGCTCCTTTGGCATGGAGCCCTGGAAATTATTGGTGGTCGAGAATCAAGAACTGCTCCAGCAGCTGCTCGACTGCTCCTGGGGCGCTAAGAAAAACGCCGACCGCACGGTAATTCTGCTTGCCCGCAAAAACCTTACCGCTCAAAGCGAATGGGCGCATGACATCTGCCATAACGTGCAGGGCCTCTCCCCTCAGGACGAGAAAGCTCGCTTGGAGATGTTCCAGACCTTCCAGGAGCGCGACCTGCGCGTCCTTGAAACATGTCCGCAGACCCTCGATCCCAAGCGCGCGCTCTTTGACTGGGCGTCCAAGCAGACCTATATCGCTCTTGCCAACATGCTCTCCACCGCCGCCGTGATGGGCATCGACGCAACCCCGGTCGAGGGCTGCACCTTCCCCGAGCTCGAACGAGTGCTGGCGGGCAGCGGCATCATCGATACCGAGGAGTGGGGTGTATCCGTCCTGGTGCAGTTTGGCGTCCACGACCCCAGCCATCGTCCGCACCCCAAGCTTCGCCGCCCCTTTGCAGACGTAGTCGAGTACCTTCGCTAGCACAGCAGCAAACGCGCGACGCGAAAAAAGGAGCCGGCACCGCCACCAAGAGATTCACTCTCCCTGGTCGCGATGCCGGCCCCGCCGACTCACAGCTATGATCTAAGAGTATTAAATACTCTAGTTGGCTTTACGCGCTTACCGCGGCGCCGTCTACAGAGTCCTCGTCATTGAACTCGCCAGCCTTGTAGGCAGCGGCACCCATAGCAGACCACTCGGGCTCTTCGTCCGGCATGCTACCGGCTTCCTTGGTAAAGAGCTCCTTGAGGCAGTTGTAGGCAACCATGATGCCTAGAGCCATAAGAAGGATGGCAAAGACCAACTGCAAACCAGATGTGGCCATGACGGCCATACCGCCCGTCTGAAGCGCAGTCACGCAACCAAGCGCGCTTTGAACCAACGAGGTGAAGGTGCAGGCAAGCAGGAACGCAACGGGAACGTAGAGCATGAAGCCCTTGCGGCCCGTGGCCTTGCAGAAGACCGCGATGGTGATCATGGTCATGCCGCCCAGCAGCTGGTTGGAAGCACCAAACAGAGGCCAGATGTTTGCATAGCCGCCAAAAGCGAGAGCAAGACCCGGGACCAGAGTCACCGCGGTGGCAAGCCAGGGATTGGTGACGACCTTCATGAAGCCGGTCGCGGACGAGGAGTCCTCGGCAGCGAGGGCATCGTTAGTGGTAGCGAAGAACTCCTGGAAGGAGAGGCGGGCGATGCGCGCCACGGCGTCCAGGGACGTAAGGGCGAGGGCGGAAACGCACATGGTCATAAAGACGGTTGCGACGGTGGCATCTACGCCAAAGGACGTCATGCCGCGAGCGATGCCCTGAGAGAAGATCTGGAAGGGCGTTGCGGCGACCCCGTTGTTGAGAGCTCCGGTACCAGCAGTGTTGAGATCGCTGAACATGATGCCGGCGATAACGACGGCGAGGATGCCAACAAAGGACTCCAGAACCATGGCGCCATAGCCAACAGGCAAGGCATCGGATTCCCTCTCAACCTGCTTGGACGAAGTGCCGGAAGAAACCAGGCTATGGAAGCCGGAAAGAGCGCCGCAAGCGACGGAGACGAACAGGAGCGGGAAGACGTTCTTGCCAGATGCGGACAGGGCGGCAAGGGTGTCACCGTCAACGATCATGGGGGCGGTCATGGTTGCCTTGCCGGCAGCGCCCAGAACCACAATGCCAACCACCGCGCAAGCGATCATAACCAGCATCATGATGCTGGTAAGGTAGTCGCGCGGCTGCTTAAGCGTCTGGATGGGCATGGCGGCAGCGAAGACCAGGTACACCATGATGACGGCAAACCAGCCCGTCTTGTCCAAGTAGACGGGGAACTGCATGCCCACGGCAAACATAACGACCATCAAGACAACGGCGAGGGCGAACTCTTTAGCGCCGGTAAGGTTCCACTTGCGGCAGCCCCAACCAAAAGCGATGGCCACAAAGGTAAACAGCATAGAGATGGTACCGGCGGTGCCGCCCGCATAGGACTTGGCGTAATCGACCGCGCCGCTGGTGGCATCGACGACGGTCTTGAACGTACCGGCGACCATATCGGTAAACGCGGCGATAACAATGATGCAGAACAGCCAGCTGAACAGCAAGAACAAACGACGACCCGTGCGACCGATGTACTTATCGATCAGCTGGGCAAGAGACTTGCCGTTGTTCTTCATCGATGCGTACAGCGCGCCAAAATCATGAACGGCGCCAAAGAAGATGCCGCCCACCAGCACCCACAGCATAACGGGCAGCCAGCCAAACATCATGGCGACGATAGTGCCCGTAACGGGACCCGCGCCGCAGATCGACGAGAACTGATGCGAGAACGCGGTGAAGCAGGAGGCCGGAGAGAAGTTCTTTCCGTCCATCATGCGGCGCGCCGGCGTCAGCTGCGCGTTGTCCACACCCCAGCTCTTGGCGAGCCAGCGGCCATACACCAGGTAGCCAGCGGCCAAAACAACCGCAGCGACTACGATTACTGCAACTCCATTCATTGAAGCTCCTTCCCCCAAGAAACTCGTCCAAGCCATAAAAAAACAAGGGCCGTCGATTCATCTCGACGGCCCTTGCACCACTCATAGCCGCCCGCTATCGCGCGGGCAAGCCAAAGCATGCGTGCCCGCGTTAGCTAATAATGCTGATAATAATTAGCTGGGCTTGCTGCATGGCTCTAACAACTTTCTTACGTAAACGTGCGCACTGGATGCGCTACCACTCCCTCGTGGAACGATTAGCCAGTTTGTCACTTTATCTAGATGCAGTCAAATAACGCTCCCTTTCGTTGCGGGCGTGTAAACGTCTCGTTTCAAGCGTGAGAAGCAGTTCCTACAAGCGGCCTATCGCAGCGACTCTACAGCGTCATGTTTGGATCGGCATCCATATCGAAACCGGCATAATCGCCTTCGCGGTATTTACGTCGAGCGACCTCGGCGATCATGGCAGCGTTGTCCGTGCACGCATGCTGCGGGGGAAGCGTCACGCGAACGCCCCTGCGGCTCAGCTTGCGGACAAGGAGCTCGCGCAGGTGCGGGTTGGCCGCCACGCCTCCGCCAAGGCAGTATTCCTTGGCACCCGTCTGCTTGAGCGCATCCCAAGCCTTCTTGAACTGGACGTCGAACACGGCGGCTTCAAAGGACGCTGCGAGGTCGGGAAGGTGGATGGTACGGCCCGCTGCGGCCTCCTGCTCGATATAGGTAACCACCGCGGTCTTAAGGCCCGACAACGAGAACCGGTAATCATGGCTATGCATCATGGCGCGGGGGAAATCAATCGCCTTGGGATCGCCGTCCTCGGCCAAACGCGAAATGATAGGACCGCCCGGATACCCCAGACCCAACGCCTTGGCAACCTTGTCGAAGGCCTCGCCCACGGCATCGTCCAGCGTCTCGCCCAGTACCTCGTAATCGCCCCACGCGCGGACATGCACCAACATGGTGTGGCCGCCAGAAACCAGCGTAAAGATAAACGGCGGCTCCAAATCGGGCGTTGTCAGCAGGTTGGCGTACAGGTGGCCTTCCAGATGGTTGACGGCGATAAGCGGCTTGCCCGCGGCAAATGCGAAACCCTTTGCAAAGGCAACGCCCACAACCAGCGCACCAACCAAACCGGGACCCTGCGTAACGCCAACGGCGGCGAGCTCGCCGGGGGCAACGGGATCCGCCAGTCCCAAAGAAGCGGCAGCTTCCTCGAGCGCGGCATCGACCACGCCCACGATCACCTCGACGTGCTTGCGCGAGGCGATTTCCGGCACAACGCCACCAAAGCGCGCATGGAAGTCAATCTGCGTTGACACCTGGTTGGCGAGCATCCTGCCCGCCGCATCGATAATGGCGACCGCAGTCTCATCGCACGAGCTCTCGATAGCCATAACCAAAGAGCCCTCTTCCAAAAGCCTGCGTTCGGCGTCGCTTCGCCGCGGCTCAGGCAGGGGCCACGGACGAGAAGCGGCAGCAGTCGGCTCCGGAGACGCAGCGTCTACCGGCAAGACCAGCGGCAACGCCGCGGTCATGATGCACGCATCCGCGCCAGTCCCATAGTAGCCGCGACGTACTCCGCTGCGGGAAAATCCCAACGACTCGTACAGCGCGATCGCCGTGATGTTATTCGCTTCGACCTCAAGCGATGCGGTAGTGCAGCCAAGCATCTGGGCATCATAGCTCACATGGGAGAGCAGCTTGCGCGCGATGCCCTGACGGCGACGATCAGGCGCCACCGCGACATCAAGGATCTCTACGTCGGTATCGATCGCCATGCCTCCCGCGATACCCACCAACTCGCCATTGTCATGCGCAACCCACCAGGAACGGGGCGCCGCAGCATCCGACGCCAGCTCGGACATAAATAGTTGCGGAGACCAGGGCGTGTGGCTCGCGTCGGCAAAACACGTCGCTTCGAGCTCGGCGG
>OIXS01001166.1_pt1 | contig 13743 bp, 7 predicted proteins | sample 1587841 | NCBI WGS metagenome assembly OIXS01 (sample SAMN03283254) | human gut metagenome | biome: human-associated habitat; material: feces | host: Homo sapiens | place: USA | collected 2013
GTGGGCCCTCCAGGAACAGGTAAAACTCTTCTCGCGAAGGCAGTTGCAGGAGAGGCCGGAGTTCCGTTTTTCTCCATTTCCGGATCCGATTTCGTGGAGATGTTTGTTGGTGTCGGTGCTTCCCGTGTACGAGATCTTTTTGAAGAGGGCAAGCGTCATGCACCGTGCATCATCTTTATTGATGAGATTGATGCGGTAGCCCGTCAGAGAGGAACCGGTATGGGCGGCGGCCACGATGAGAGAGAGCAGACATTGAACCAGCTTCTTGTAGAGATGGATGGTTTTGGAGTAAATGAAGGAATCATCGTAATGGCAGCGACCAACCGTGTGGATATTCTGGATCCTGCGATTCTCCGTCCGGGACGATTTGACAGGCAGGTATATGTAGGACGCCCCGATGTAAAGGGAAGAGAAGCGATTCTTCGTGTACATGCGGCAGGAAAACCTTTTGCCGATGATGTGGATTTCAGCGTTGTTGCAAAGACAACTTCAGGATTTACGGGAGCCGATCTTGAAAACCTTCTTAATGAGGCGGCTCTTCTTACGGCAAGGGCAGGTAAGAAAAAAATTGATATGGAAGAATTGCAGAGAGCCTTTGTAAAAGTAGGAATCGGTACGGAAAAGAAATCCAGAATAATATCGGAAAAAGAAAAACTTATTACAGCCTATCATGAGTCGGGTCATGCTATACTGTTTGAGGTTTTGGAAAAATGCGACCCCGTTCACAGCGTGTCGATTATACCTACCGGAATGGCAGGCGGATATACAATGCCGCTTCCGGAAAAAGATGATATGTTCAATACAAAGGGACATATGCTTCAGGAGATCACAGTATCTCTTGGAGGACGTGTCGCAGAAGAAGAGATTTTTGATGATATTACAACAGGTGCATCACAGGATATTAAGCAGGCGACAGCGATTGCAAAATCAATGATCACCAAGTTTGGTATGTCTGAGAAACTGGGACTGATCAATTATGACAATGACAGTGATGAAGTCTTTATCGGAAGAGATTTTGGTCATACTTCAAGAGGTTACGGAGAAAAGATTGCCGGAACGATCGACGAAGAAGTCAAGCGGATCATAGATGAGTGTTATGCACAGGCAAGAAGTATTATTCAGGAATACCATCCTGTATTGGAAAAGTGTGCAGAACTGCTGCTTGAGAAAGAGAAGATAACCAGAAGCGAATTTGAAGCACTGTTTGAGGAAAGTGAGACGGATGCCTGAAAAAGGTTTACTGTATACCCTCTGTCGTCAGAAGGAACTGACGGCCGGGGGTTTTCTGACATAGCAGAGTATGCAGGAGAAACTGCCAGTGTCAGGTTCTCTCATAGGTTATGAATCCAGAATACGAAGGAGCGGAGGAGGGTGAGAATGAACAGAGAAGCATTATTTTGTGATGGAACAGGCGATTATGTCATTCCGGCAGAACCGGAGATAAATGAAAAGGTGGTTCTGCGTTTTCGTACAGCCCACAATGATGTGGATGAGGTGAAGCTCCATGCAGGAGGACAGATCTATACTTTATGGAAAATGCAGACGACGGGTGAATTTGATTTTTATGAGATTGAATATCAGTTGGGAACTGAGCCGTTCCGCTATTATTTTGAGATCAAGAAAGGAACAGAGATCTGCTATTTCAGCCGGTATGGTGTGACCTACCGGGCAGAAGAGTACTATTCCTTTATTATCCAGCCGGGATTTTCCACACCGGAATGGGCAAAAGGGGCGGTCATGTATCAGATTTTTGTAGACCGTTTCTATAACGGAGATCCGACAAATGACGTAGAAGATGATGAATATATTTATATCGGAGCTCCATGTAAAAAAATTAAGGATTGGAGTCAGGCTCCGGCATCCATGGATATCAGGAACTTTTATGGCGGAGATCTGCAGGGAGTCATAGATAAGCTGGACTATCTGCAGGATCTTGGAATCGAGGTGATTTACTTTAATCCTCTGTTCGTGTCTCCGTCGAACCATAAGTATGATATACAGGACTATGATTATATTGATCCTCATTACGGAAAGATCGTAGTGGATGACGGAGAAGTACTTCCGAAGGGTGCAAAGGACAATATCCATGCAACGAAGTATCAGCAGAGAACCGGAGACCTGCGGAATCTGGAAGCCAGCAACCAGTTATTTGCAAAGCTGGTGGATGCAATGCATCAGCGGGGAATGAAAGTGATCCTGGATGGGGTATTTAATCATTGCGGTTCTTTTAATAAATGGATGGACAGAGAGAGAATCTATGAACCGCAGCCGGATTACCCGAAGGGGGCGTATGTGAGTGCGCAAAGTCCGTACCGCAGCTTTTTCTTGTTCCATAATAACCAGGATTCAGCATGGCCGTACAATGGGACATATGATGGCTGGTGGGGACATGATACACTGCCGAAGCTGGCGTATGAGGAGTCACCGGATCTGGAAGATTACATTATGCGGATCGGAAAGAAATGGGTGTCTGCACCTTATAATATTGACGGCTGGAGACTGGATGTCGCAGCGGATCTCGGATTCAGCAATGAATATAATCATTTATTCTGGAAACGTTTCCGTAAAGAGGTCAAAAGTGTGAACCCGGATGCACTGATCCTTGCAGAGCATTATGGAGATCCACAGGACTGGCTTCAGGGAGACGAGTGGGACAGTGTGATGAATTATGATGCATTTATGGAGCCGGTGACCTGGTTTTTGACCGGTATGGAGAAGCACAGTGATGAGCGTAGAACGGATCTGTGGGGCAATGCAGATAATTTTATCGGGGCAATGAGACATTTTATGGCAAGTATGCTGACCCCGTCTCTGCAGGTGGCAATGAATGAATTATCCAACCACGATCATTCCCGGTTCCTTACAAGGACGAACCATAAAGTCGGACGGGTAAGCCAGCATGGCACAAAAGGAGCAGAAGAGGGTGTAAACCTTGCGGTCATGCGTGAAGCAGTTGTGATGCAGATGACGTGGGTAGGTGCACCGACGGTTTATTACGGAGATGAAGTGGGACTGTGTGGTTTTACTGACCCGGATAACAGAAGGACTTATCCGTGGGGGCACGAAGATCAGGAGCTGCTTGCATTTCATAAAGAGATGATCCGTATCCATAAGACGGAAAAACCGCTCAGAAAAGGTTCAATCAAGCTGCTTGCCGCAGGGAAGAATCTGCTGGCATATGGACGGTTTGAAAAGGATGAGCAGTTGGTTATTATTGTGAATAACAGCAGTATCCTGAAAGAAGTAACAGTACCTGTCTGGCTGACAGGAATGGAGATGAGTGGGCGAATGAAGCGTCTGATCTATACCTACGAGCAAGGATATACAACAGCTTATGATGAGTACATTGTAGAGGATGGAGAGATCATGCTGAATATGGGAGCATACTCAGCGATCGTATTGAAACCGATCGATACACTGACGTTGAGATGAACGAAACTGTGGACGGAGTGAAATGAGCATATAAAAAAGAACCAGCTATTTGCTTATGCAAATGACTGGTTCTTTTTGCTGTCAGGAATTTTAAGTCTTGTTCGTTTCCTTATTCATTTACCGCATTGGCAGTCTGTCTTACATCCGGGACAGCCATAAGGATCGGATAAAGGACTGCTGAAATGATGAGTCCGCCGAGTCCCTGGATCAGGTTGGCAGGTACGCTTGCGAATGCACCTGAACCATACAGGAAAAAGTATTCGCAGAAGCAGTAGCCACCGGCTACGAGGATGATATCAGCTATACCGCCGAGAATGACAGCGGCATAACGTGACTTGGAAGTATGACCGATCTTCTGATATAAGAGTCCGGCACAGACAGCTACCAGTCCTTTGATCGCAAAAGTGATCGGAACATACACGAAATATCCGCCAAGGAGATCTGCCATTGCAGAACCAATTCCGCCTGCAAGAAGTCCCCACCATGGTCCGAGAACGACACCTGAGAGGATTACCATTGCATCACCCGGATGAATATATCCGCCGGTTCCCGGTGTAGGAAGCTTGATCGACATAGTTGCAACACAGGAAAGTGCTGCGAACAATGCGGTAAGAACGATCTTTTTCAGTTTTGAATTTGTTGTTGTATTCATAGTTAAACCTCTTTCCTTTCAAACTCTCTCTACTATACAACAAATGTGAACCGTTAAAAATGGTCAATTCTGAAAAAAGATATAAGGTCAGATAAAGCCGACGCAAATGCGTCGGCTTCACCTGTTTTAATGATTGAAGAAAAATGATTACTTTAAAATTGCATCTTTGATTTTCTGTGCATAATCTTTTTCCGTCTGATCTGCGTTCGTATTGGCAAGGATTCCTTCAACGATCATGCTGACGGATCTTGAATCTACAAATGTTCCCATCACACTGCGTTCTTTTCCATTTACTGTATATTTTACCAGGATTCTGGCATATACAGAGCGTTTATAAGCACCGGATGAAAGATTTGTGAATACGATATTGGATCTGTAGTATTCAGCTCCTTTTTTATCAGGATTCGTTATAAAGTTTGTTTTGTCTGGAGAGAAGGTATTCTTTAAGTCATCCTCAGCTACTCCATAATACCAGGTACAGCCTTTAAAGCTAATCTCATCTTTTTCGGATGAAGCTTCCGGTAACTTAAAGTCATATCCAAATCTCATGTTCGTAGATTTTTCAGGAGAAGACTGATCCATTCGTAATGAGCCTCCCTGGAACATATTGCTGAACTGGTAAGTAATTGTGACAGTTCCATCATCATTGAGAACACTGTCTGTGACCGGAATAGCTTCAACGGTTCTTTGATCGTTGAGTTTCAATGTCAATGTATCCGGTACACTGGTTTTGTCAAAGGAATATCCTGTGACAGGGGTGAGAGTAATCTTCGCCGTATAGTCATGAGTCGCATTCTTATCCTTTGATATAGCCGTTACTGTTGTTCCGGTTGCATCTTTCCAGACTGTAGAGACGGTGTATTTATCAGTCTCCTTTGCAGCCTGTGCAGATGACAGATCTGCTTCTTTAGAAGGAGTTGCGATATTTACTATAGTTTCCTCTGCCGGAACGATTGCAGTAGCTGGTCCCATGATACGAATCTCGGCTGCTGATGCAAAAATATTGCTGGTGTCTGATACAGATTCTACCGCATAGAGGCGTACATTGGTAGCCTGGATGGCATGGAACTCTGCCATCTTCCAACTGTCACTGCTGTTCCATGTACCCGTGGCAACTTCCTGATAAGTCTTGCCGTGATCATTACTGATCTCGATGCGGTAGGAAGTGATAGTTCCATTCCCACCACCGGATCTTGGAAGCATACGCAGTCCGGTTACCGTCTTACTCTCTCCAAGAGCGATATCGATCCAGAGATTTTCACGAGCATCACCGCTCCATTTGCTGTGCCAGATCGTACCTGTAGTCTGATCCAGTACAGCGGATGCCGGTCCTTCACTTCCGGTCGTTGCCTGTTCACTTCCTGCTGTAGCAGTCATGCCTTCAAGCGGAAGATCTCTGGAATCATCCTCGGCAGGATCTTTCGGCATATTGGTGAGTGAGTAGTTAGCAAGGACATCGGTTCCGAGTCCCTGAAGATCAAGACCATTCGGAGTACCGGAATATTTATTTGTACCTCTTGCCCATGCCCATTCCATCTCAAACCAGTCCTGAGCAGAGTAATTGGTATAAGATTCTCCGGCAAGTTCTTTTTTACGTTCAGTGATCCATTTCTCCCAACGCATTTTATAGTAATCGTTGGTCAGACCGGCCCACTGACGGTTGGAATAATCGATCAGTCCACCGCTGATTGCCTGGTCGTAACTTCCCCATGTGGTGATCAGACTGCGGGCATTCAGTTCGTAAAGTTCTTTTGTAAAATCATCGGAATTTTCTGCCAGTTTCTTTGCACCGTTGATCCATGTACCGACAAGAAATTCTTTCTGTGTTCCGGTTACTTTTTCTACCATATCAATAATAGAAAGGAATTTATCGGAAAGGGTACTAAATTCTTCCGCATCACCAGAGCGGAAAGCTGCCGCCATCTTTTTCTGATATTCCTGAGCCGTATTGGACAATACCTGTTCCAGTACATTGGCAAGGTCATATTGATAGCCGGCACTGTTCTTCAGCTTATCATAGTCTGCAAGGAGCAGCTCGGCTGCTTTTTCCAGTTTTTTCTTATCATAATCAACAACAGCATTTCCCCATGTAGAAGCTGCACCGATATCCAGTCCCGGTCTGGCATTTACAACAGACTCAGGAGCACCCTGTCCTTTCATATTGTATGCAGGATTGTATACGGTGTCGTGCAGTATTTCCATTGCCTGATAAGCGGAGTCACTGTCTGCACCGTAACGTCTTGTTACATAATTTTTAAACCATTCATCAAGATTGATCTTCTGTAAGTTATTTCCGTCATCAGCCCAGATCGTTTCAAAGAAAAGATCGTAGAGAACCGGATTGTTTACAGATGCCTCCGGTGTGATACCGATTCCTGCCATATGTTCAGCCTGCTTAGAGGCATTTACGATTCCTTCAACATAATTATCAATATGTCCATGGAGTCCGAGACGTCCACCGAAGTTGTTCAGCATACAGTAAACCCACGGAGTATTCAGAAATTCTCCGCCGCCTTCTGCACCACCGTAGTAACCAGGGTTGGTCTCATTCCAGTGAGGTGTCTTTTCCGCATAGAGATCCAGAACAAGAGCATGATTGCGGTTGTCACCTAATCCCTGAAGCAGAGCCGTTGTCGGATTTCCCTGCCAGGACTGGATCACCCAGGTTGCGTGAGGATCAGCAGTCATCATGCTTGCAAGGACTTTCTGCGAAATAACAGCGGAATCCATACCACCGGTATTTCCACCTTCATGGAACGGGTCTGTTGCATAATAATGAGCGGAATCTCCATAAACTTCTTTCTGTACTTTATAGAAGAGTGCTGCATATTTTGTGAAAGACTCACTGTCTGTCCTCAGCATACTTGGCCGCTGGAAAGAACACCAGGTTCCCTGCTTGATCACTTCTGCCGAAGGATCTTTGGAAGTAATATCTACCGGCACCATTCCGCTATATCCCTGAAGGACAGGCTGCATGCCGAGCTTTCTCATGATAAGCTGATTTTTTCTTGCGAGCTCCGTTCTCTCAGTGAACCAGGTATCATGAACCGGGCCGCCATAACCGGAAAGATTTGCCATATAGGCCCATGCATAGTAGGCAGGTCCGGCAATGAAATCTTTGGCTTCCTGATGAGTATAACCAAGTTCTGTAAGGAAACGTCTCCAGACTTCTTCCTGAGCTGTGGCATCAAGAACTACATTTACACCATTCAGTGCAAGCCAGTCTAACTCATTTCTCCATTCCTCTTCGCCCCAGAAAGCCATAGAGTAGGAGAGGGTACAGTAGTTATAAGAATAACGAACCGGGAATTTGGTTTCTTTATGTACCGTTCCTTCAACCGGAATAATGCTTTTCGGCATGGTGACCTGATCGCCGACCTGGGAAATATTGACGTTACAGTAATATTTCAGGTAATAATTCAGACCGGTTGCAAGAGATACACCGTTATTTCCCTTGATATGGATCTTTCCGTTGCTCTGGGAAAGGTCATAATAGTCATATCCATTTGCAGCATCTGCAAGTTCAAATGTAAACCAGTCTTTATAAGCTGCACCGATTCTTCTTTCAATAATTCCCTTTACTTCATTGATCGTATCCTGATTGGTAACAGTTACGTTGTATGCAGAGTTTTTAAAATCTTCAACCTGTACTGCAGGAGTCTCCTGAACAGCTGTACCACTTGGAGTTCCAAGCACACGGATCTCGTTGATCAGTGCTTTGGAGGATTCAGACTGATATTCCACATAGACACGTACGATTCGTGCTTCTTTTTTATTTGCTTGATAAGATTCCCCCTTAGCAGGGCAGTTTTCTTTGTCAGACTTTTCGGCTAACTTCTCAAAATCCCGTCCATCCATACTAGTATAGACAGAATACTGGGAATAACCGGCAGAAGGAGTATAAACCTGAATCTCATCCAGCTTATAATTGGCCTCCAGATCAATATCTACATAAGCCGGATAACGTTCACCCGTCCATGTATTGATGGTAGAACCATCATTGATACGGGAGACAACTCCTCCGGCATTTGTATGAACCGGCTTTTTATAGGCGATACTTTCCGTATCCTCTGAACCGGAACCGCTTGTATCAGCGAAAATTTTAAATTCCGCAAGTGCCGGCCATGGATCACCTGCTGTATTGGTAATGCTGGTGATGACGATGCGGACCGATTTGAGATTTTTGATGGAATCCAGTGTCAGTGTCTGAAGATAGCCGTCATCCAGACGGGTTGCATTCACTCCGGCAAAGAGTGTCTGCCATTCCGTGTCAGTTGAACTCTTCCCATAGATATCGAAGGTAAACTGGAAATTGTTTTCGTCAGAAGACAGATGCTCAAAAGCAGCCTCCATGGATTTGACAGGATATTCCCGATCCAGTTCCATTTCGATCCATGCACCGTCTGGCAGAGTGGACATTCCACCACCATTAAATACATAGAGAGAACTATAGTCCTCATCTGTGAGGTTGCTTTTTGTGCCGTAATCTCCGCCAACCGAGGTGATCGTTGCAGCAGGGGCTACATTGGTAAGAGACTCCTCACCACTTTCATTTTCAGCCCAGATCTCCACCTCTGCAAGTGCCGGCCAGAATCCTCCGGCAGCACCATTGTTAGTCGGATTTGACAGTTCAATGAAGGTATGCGTAAAACTTAAGGCAGTATCATAAGTAAATTCATAACCGTCATCGAAAGATGTGACCGTGGCAGTATTATCTATAACCAGGTCACTGGTAACGTTGTTCAGTGCATGAGAAAGCGTTACGTCAACTCCCCACGCACTCTGACCGGATTCAAATTTTAATACGACTTTTTTGATCCGCTTTGTATTATCGGCGGGTAATTTTAAGGACACGGTACTCGGCCATGTTCCATCGTTCTGAATCCACATTGTGCTGCTGTCTCCGTCAGTCATACGTTCCGCACCATAGCCACTCTGGGAACTGGGGACAGTAATTTCGCAGTCACCGGCAATATTGACCAGTTGGCTGGTCTGTTCTGCCGCCTGCGTCTGAGGTGTCGCGTAGACCGGGATCTGCACAGAAGTAAGTGCTACCGTAGCAGCAAATACAGCAGACAGAAGCCGTTGGACACCTGCAAATTTTGCATTTTTCATACTTTTTCCTCTCTTTCCTTAGTCAGATATAACAAAAAACGATTCGTCATTTGCATATCATAATATAAAAACCTCCAAATTATATTATATCGGAAAGGCGAGGATTGGACAAGTTATAAAAACGGCTCCAGTTCACGGATCATTTCTTCTTCAAGTTTTATGATCCTGCGGGCAATGGAATCAGCACTTTTATCTGCCTGGCAGAGTGTATTGGCACGCTCGCCCAGGGTTTTGATCCCCATACTGCATCCATCGATCAGAACCTTGGCAATCTCAGAATTATCAGAGTTCATGCCCAGCTTGATTTCTGTTGTAAACCAGGAAAATGCTGAAGCAAGCATTCCCGGATCTTTTGGCTCAAAACCGTCTGCTGACAACTGGCTTTCTGCTGTCTGCTGCAGGTGTGTATGCTGTTCGATGTATTTGTTCAATATTTTCTGGAGTGCTGAGTCCTGAGTAAATTCAAGGATCTGCTGAATACTGCTGACAGCCATTTTGCATCCTGATGTACACTCTTCTAAAAGTTTACGGGTCTGTTCGTCCATGGATAAAAACCTCCTGTGATTTGTTGATTTACTGATATTGACTGCTGTTTCTGATTCTGGATCTGCGACAGAAAGAGATCTTCACCAGCAGAAAATTCAGGAACAGTAACAGCATTCCCTGGGAAGGGAGTTTTATACACAGCCGTTGATTTTTCATATTCAATGCCCTATAATAAAGCGTAAATATTGGAAGAGGCGGACAAAAGGAGGAAAACTCGATGCTGAAGGGGAAGACAGTGCTGTTAGGCGTATCGGGAAGTATTGCAGCATACAAGATCGCATCGCTTGCCAGTGCATTAAAGAAGCTGGACGCAGATGTGCATGTGCTGATGACGCAGAATGCCACGAACTTTATCAATCCGATCACGTTTGAGACGCTGACGGGAAATAAATGTCTGGTTGATACGTTTGACCGGAATTTTCAATATAGTGTGGAGCATGTATCGTTGGCGAAAAAGGCAGATGTTGTCATGCTCGCACCTGCAAGTGCGAATGTGATCGGGAAGATTGCCGGTGGAATTGCGGATGATATGCTGACAACAACGGTGATGGCATGCAGATGCAAAAAGATCATTGCACCGGCAATGAATACGAATATGTTCGAGAATCCCATCGTGCAGGATAATCTGAAAAAACTGGAATATTATGGTTATGAAGTAATCTCACCGGCAGTCGGTTATCTTGCGTGTGGAGATACAGGGGCAGGAAAGATGCCTGAGCCGGAGCTTCTTTTAGAGTATATTTTAAAGGAAGTGGCACGGGAAAAGGACATGAGAGGACTGAAAGTTCTTGTGACCGCAGGACCGACGCAGGAGGCGGTAGATCCGGTTCGTTATATCACGAATCATTCTACGGGACGGATGGGATATGCGATCGCACGGGTCTGCATGCAGAGAGGTGCAGAGGTTACGCTTGTCACAGGACCGTCAGCACTGAAGAAGCCGGAGTTTGTGAAGGTTGTGCCGGTTACGACAGCGAAGGAGATGTTTGATGAAGTGACAGGACGGGCTGCTGAACAGGATATCATCATAAAAGCGGCGGCTGTGGCAGATTACCGTCCGAAATATATCAGTGATGAGAAAGTAAAGAAGAAGGGAGACAATCTGTCACTGGAGCTGGAGCGTACGGACGATATTTTAGCTTATCTTGGAATGCATAAGAAAGAAGAACAGTTCCTCTGCGGATTTTCCATGGAGACGGAGCATATGCTTGAAAATTCCCGTGGGAAATTGCAGAAAAAGAACCTGGATATGATCGTTGCGAACAGCCTGAAGGTGGAAGGTGCCGGATTCGGTGGTGATACGAACATTGTAACGATTATCACGAAGGATCGGGATGAGCAGCTCGGCAAGATGTCAAAAGAGGATACAGCGGCAGAGATCCTTGACCGTATCCTGAGTTTCAGAGAGGGGCAGGAGAAAAATGATATTAGCGATTGATGTAGGAAATACAAATATTGTACTGGGATGTATCGACGGGGATGAATGTTTATTCGTGGAACGTCTGTCCACAGTGCGTACGAAGACCGAACTGGAATATGCGATCGATATTAAAAATGTATTGGATATCTATCATATTCACAGAAGTGATATAGAGGGCGGGATCGTTTCCTCGGTTGTTCCGCAGATCACGAATATTGTAAAGCTTGCAGTTGAAAAGATCCTCAAGAAAGAAGTGCTGGTAGTAGGAGCAGGGATTAAGACGGGACTCAATATCCGTATGGATAATCCGGCACAGCTTGGAAGTGATCTGGTTGTGAATGCAGTAGCCGGGATCGCAGAATATCCTGTACCGCTTCTGATCCTGGATCTTGGAACAGCCAATACAGTCAGTGTGATTGACAAAAATAAAAATTATATCGGAGGAATGATCTATCCGGGAATCGGAGTGTCACTGGATTCACTGACGGCTCGTGCATCCCAGCTTGGAGGGATTGGGATTGAAGCACCGGAGCATATCATAGGAAAGAATACGGTAGAATGCATGAAGAGTGGAATTATCTACAGCAGTGCCGCAGCGATCGATGGAATTATTGACAGACTGCAGGATGAGCTGGAAGGGGAGGCCACCGTGATTGCGACAGGCGGACTTGCGAAGAAGATTGTGCCGCATTGTAAGAGAGAGATTATTTTGGATGATGATCTGTTGTTGAAAGGACTGGCGGTTATTTACAGAAAGAACCGGAAAGTTCAAAAGAGTAGAGAAGAAAAGAGATAAATTATGAGAAACCCGCTGCGATGGAAGTTCCATGAAGCAGCGGGTTTCTTTGGAAGGTTTATTATGTAAAGACAAAATAATCTTTATAAATGATCAATGGATCAAAGTTGCCCTACAGGCGGTCACCGCGCTTGATATATCCCGGTTTTTCCGGTGTTGCGATGACACGTTTTCCACGGATCAGACGGGCATGCTTATCTATCACAAGATTTTCAACATGAACATCTCTTCCAATAACTACATCAGCATTGATGACACAATTCTTAACAACAGCTCCCTCTTTGATGGTACAGCCACGTCCGATAACAGAATTTTCAACAGCCCCCTCGATCAGGCAGCCATTTGAAATAACGGAAGATTTCACTTCACTTCCATCAAAGTACTGCGTTGGGCAGGAATCATTTGTACGGGTGTAGATCGGCCAGTTATCATCGAAAAGATCTGTTGCTTTCTTGAGGTTGATCAGTTCCATATTTGCCTCATAATAACTGTTGAAGTCAGTGATCGTAGCAAAGAATCCACGGTGAGAATAAGCACGAACATCCAGTTCTTCACATTCTTCACGTACGATATCAGCAAGTGTATACATGGAAGAAAGCTTATGAGCCTTCTGAACCAGTTCAAGGAACAGAGCTTTCTTCATTACATAAGTATCCATGAAGATATTTTTGCTCTTTGTATTTCCATGGTTCGGCTCAATGGAAAGAACTCCCTTCTGCTTGTTGATATCCAGTGCATGGCAATTCAGGAAATGATCCTTTGCATTATCTACGCTGTGATACATCAGTGTGATATCTGCACCTGATTCAATATGAGACTGAAGGAATGTATTATAATCTGCTGTATAGATCATATAACTTGGTGCAAGGACTACATATTCGGAATCAATCTCATCAAAGCAGTCAAAGTTCTCGATGTAAGCGGCAATATCTGTATTGTAGACATTGTTCTCTTCAATGGTCTCTGCAAAAAGAATGTTCAGCTTTCCACGCTTGGAGTTGATGTTGTAATGACGTCCTGTTCCGAGATGTTCTACGAGGGAACGAGGTTTTCTGCGGACGTAAACCTGCATTACATCAATCCCACTGTTACTCATATTAGAAATAGGAAAGTCGATCACGCGGTATCTTCCGAGGAAAGAAAAAGCTCCGATCGGACGATAATCCAGCATACCATTTACCTGTACGTCATTTCCTGCGAAATTAATAATTCCAAATGCTTTACTCATCTTACTCTTCCCCCTTTACACGTTTTGCAACCAGTTCAATATTTTCACTGTCTGCACTGCCGACAACCGCATTCTTTCCGATCTTTACGTTGTCTGCAACAAGGGCGCGTGTTACAACTGCACCTTCTTCTACTTCCACGCCCGGCATCAGTACACTGTCAATAATTTTTGCTCCCGGCGCTACTTTTGCTCCTGTAAACAGGACAGAGTTCTTAACCAGACCATCCACGATACATCCCTGTGTGATAAATGCTCTCTCTATACTCGCCTGTGCACCGATATACTGTGGCAGCGCATCGGTATCCTGGGTATAGATCTTCCAGGAACTGTCGGCAAGATCCAGTGCATTGTTCTTATCCAGCAGATCCATATTGGCTTCCCATAAGGAATCGATGGTTCCCACATCTTTCCAGTATCCGTTAAATTCATAGGCAAACAGTCTCTTTCCGTTATCTCTGCAATAAGGCAGGATATGTTTGCCGAAGTCACAGTTTGGCTGATCCTTCAGTGCCATCAGAGACTCTTTGAGTGTTTTCCACGAGAAAATATAAATT
>OIXS01001181.1_pt1 | contig 13631 bp, 7 predicted proteins | sample 1587841 | NCBI WGS metagenome assembly OIXS01 (sample SAMN03283254) | human gut metagenome | biome: human-associated habitat; material: feces | host: Homo sapiens | place: USA | collected 2013
GTTCAAATCCATCCCCCGCAACCATAAACCCGTCAGAATCCATGGATTCTGACGGGTTTTCTCTTGTTTTCATCATTTTTTCTGGATGATTATTTTTGCCGTTTTTATCTGACCCAAACCGTGACCCATACGGGATCTCGGAGCGTTCAGGGCTGGAGACTGCCGGAGAGGATACTGCCCATCGTTTTGGCCGCCTGGCGCTGGGAGGCCGTGGTCACATGGGCGTAGGTGTCCAGGGTAAACCCCGCCGAGAAGTGCCCCAGCATTCCGGATACCGTTTTCACGTCCACCCCGTTCTGGAGGGCCAGGGTGGCAAATGTGTGACGCAAATCGTGGAACCTCACTCGAGGTAGCCCTGCCCGTTTCAGCACCCGGTGGAGCATGTGCAGCACGCTGTCCGGTGAAATCGGCCTGCCGGTGGGGCTAGGGAACACCCACGGGCTGTCTCCTGTTTTCTGTTTCTGTGCTTTCAGAACGCCTATCGTATCCTCTGCCAGCGGCAGGGTGCGGTAGGCGTTTTTCGTTTTCAGGGGCGCCTCCACCACCTCGCCGTTGATCCGGGCGATCTGCCGCCGTACCCGGAGGTCACCCCGCTCCAAATCAATGTCCACCCATTTCAGGCCGAGAAGTTCTCCCCGGCGGAGCCCAGTAGCCAATTCCAGATAGTAGAGCTCAAACACGCCGCTGTCCTTGGACTCTCTCAGGAAGGACTGGAGCTGCTCCACCAGCAGGGTTTTCATCTCCTTGTGCTCCAGCCGGGGCAGGGCACAGCCCTCCGCAGGATTTGCGGTGATCAGTTTCTGCTCCCTGGCTAAGTTCATCGCAGAGGAGATGATCTGGTGGATGTTCCGCACGGTCTTGGGGCTCAGCCCCTTGGCCTGGTGCCTGGACTCCAGCCGGCCTGCCCTTCCCTGCTCCAGCAGCTTCTTGTAGAACTTCTGCAATTCCAGAGGAGTGAGTTTTTCCAGGGGGACCTTGCCAATGTTGGGTTTGATGTGGTTGTCGATGTAGCCCCGGTAGGTCTGGTGGGAGGATGGCCGTACTTTTATCTTGGCGTAGTGCTCAAACCACACCTCCATCCACTGCCCCACCGTGTACCGGCCAACCTTGGCCGTGTCCAGTCCTTTCGCTTCCTCGATTGCTTGTTTCAGCTTGGCCTTGGCCTCTGCCTGGGTTTTTCCCAGGACGTTCTTGTAGATGGCCCTGCCCGTCTCCGGGTCGCGGCCGGCGGTGTACCGGCCCTCCCAGCGACCGTCCTTGCGCTTGCGGAGGTTTCCCTCCCCGTTGGCTCTACGTTTTGCCATGGCTTATTACCTCCTTTGCAGCAACACAACATACCGCAGAAGAGGAGAAATAGCTAGGCCAACGACGCAGAGTTAACAGAACATTATCATTTGCCTTTTCTTTGTTACAACGTATCATTTCCCGTCCAGCGCAAAAGACCCTATCTTTGTTTTATGTGGCGCAGGATTTGCGTACCCCGGCGTGGAAGGATGTCCCCAGCCCAAACGCCCCCACAGCGGCGGTCAAAAAGGCTGGAACCAGCTGGTAACACTGCCTTTCTCAATACTACCGACCACCTAAAACTTCGAACTCCGCCTTCAGCGACCACCTAAGCTTGGTCTGAGCCGAAATCCCGCAACCCCTTGGCACGCCCCGCACTGCGGGGCGTTGTGATTGGGCCGGCGGCGGTTCACCGACGTCGGTCCTTTATCCTAGTACTAAAATCGAACGCCTCCGGAGAACCCAGAATCGGGCCCCCGGAGGCCTTTTCTCTCTGGAATTCATGCTACTCTGGGAGGGCAGATTTTCCGTGACACTCCCGCCCAGGAACCACTTGCCCACACGCGGCCCAACGCCGCCAAAATCCCGTTTCAGGGGGCCCTGCCCCACCCCTGCCCCGAAACCGGCACACAGGGGTGACACGGCCGTGACGGCGGTCGCTCCCTGGCTTGTCCCTCTCTGCACTTTGCCGCACGCTGTGCGCTTCTCCCGAGAAGTGGGTGCGGGTTTCCGCCCGCAAAAGGCGTTTGGCAGGCACTTACGGCAGTTCGCCTCCACCTCAGAATGGGCAAAATCTCTCCGAAAGGAAATTAACGATTGACAACGAATAAAATGGGGAATACAATCAAGTTGCTACAAATAAAATAGCGAACGCACAGGTGCGTCTCCCCTCCGGGTGGAGACGGAAAAGGGAAGCCGGGTGAAACTCCCGCACAGGGCCGCTGCTGTAATTGCGGAGTCCCGCCAAAAATGCCACTGGCAGGTAATGCCGGGAAGGCTGGCGTGGACGGAGACGCATGAGTCAGAAAACCTGCCTGCTGCGTGCACAGGACATGCTCTTCGGATCTCAGGAGCCAGTGTGCGGCAGAGGAATATCCCCCGTAGGCGGGGGATGAACTGTTTGCAGGAAAACCGGGATCGGAGCACGCTCCGACCCCGGTTTTTTGCGTTCATCTTCCCGATACAGAAAGGCGGTCATGCGCAAATGGAACGATACGAATACCCCTTCTCAGCCCTGGTGGGGCAGGAAAAGCTGAAAACCGCGCTGCTGCTCAACCTGGTGGAGCCCCGCCTGGGCGGCGTGCTGATCCAGGGGGAGAAAGGAACGGCCAAGTCCACGGCGGTGCGCGGTTTGGCAGAGCTGATGGACGAGGTGGAGGTGGCGGAGGGGTGCCCCTTCCACTGCCGGATGGATGGTGAGGCGCTGTGCGACGAGTGCCGGTCCAGCCCGGCCCGCCGCGCCGTTCCCTACCGCCGCCGAGTGGTGGAGCTCCCCGTAAGCGCCACCGAGGACCGGGTGGTGGGCACCCTGGATCTGGAGCGGGCGCTGAAGGAGGGCGTCCGCGCCTTTGAGCCCGGCCTGCTGGCCCAGGCCAATGGAAATATCCTCTACGTGGACGAGATCAACCTGCTGGAGGATCACATTGTGGACGTGCTGCTGGACTCCGCCGCCATGGGGGTCAACACCGTGGAGCGGGAGGGGATCTCCTACAGCCATCCGGCCCGCTTCATCCTGGTGGGCACCATGAACCCGGAGGAGGGGGATCTGCGGCCCCAGCTGCTGGATCGCTTCGGCCTGATGGTGGAGGTGCACGGCGAACAGGAGGCGGAGGCCCGCAAGGAGGTGGTGCGCCGCCGCCTGGCCTTTGAGGAAAACCCCGCCGCCTTCTGCGCCCGCTGGGCGCCGGAGCAGGAGGCCCTCCGGCGTCGGATCGGGTCGGCCCAGGCCCTGCTGCCCCAGGTGTCCCTGCCCGAGCCCCTGTTCGATACCGTGGCCCGGGTGTGCACCGCTCTCCAGGTGGACGGCCACCGGGCGGACATCACCATGCTCAAGACGGCACGGGCTCTGGCGGCTCTGGAGGGCCGGACGGAGGCCGGAATGGAGGAGCTGCGGCGGGCGGCGGAACTGGCCCTGCCCCACCGCCTGCGCCGGGCCCCGTTTGAGCAGGCTGGAGATGCCGGCATCGACTGGGAGGCGCTGTTCTATGGATAGGCCCCTGTATCCTTTCACCGCCGTGGTGGGGCAGGAGCGGGCAAAGCAGGCCCTCCTCTGCCTGGCGGTGGAGCCCCGCATCGGCGGGGTGCTGCTGTGCGGGGAAAAGGGGACGGCCAAGTCCACTCTGGTGCGGGCCCTGGGCGGCCTGGACGGAGTGCGCCTGCTGGAGCTGCCGGTAAGCGCCACGGAGGACATGCTGCTGGGCGGTGTGGAGCTGGAGGCGGCGGTGCGCACCGGCTGCAGAACCTTCCAGCCCGGTTTGCTGGCCCGGGCCGACGGGGCGGTGCTCTATGCCGACGAGGTAAATCTGCTCCCCTCCGCCCTGACCGCCGCCCTGCTGGACACGCTGGAGACCGGAGTGTGCCGGGTGGAGCGGGACGGCATCTCCCACACCTGCCCCGCCCGCTTCGCCCTGGTGGGCACCATGAATCCGGAGGAGGGGACGCTCCGCCCCCAGCTGCTGGACCGCTTCGGCCTCTATGTGGCGGTAACGGGGGAGCGGGAGCCGGAGGCCCGGAAAGAGGTGGTGCGCCGCCGCTTGGCCTTTGAGGAAAACCCCGCCGCCTTTCGCGCCCAGTGGGCCCGGCGGGAGGAGCGGCTGGCCGGGCAGCTGGCCGCCGCCCGCGCCCTGCTGCCCCAGGTGGACGTGGGGGAGGCGGAGGAGCAGGCCGCCTGCCTGCTGGCCCGGCAGGCCAACGCCGCCGGGCACCGGGCGGAGCTGGCCATCCTGCACACCGCCCGCGCCCTGGCCGCCTTGGCCGGGCGCACTTACATCAACTTGGAGGATCTCCACACGGCGGCGGAGCTGGCCCTGCCCCACCGCAGGCGGGAGGGAAGCGAAGGCCCGCCCCCGCGACAGGAGAGAGGGGAGGAGCCCCCTCGGGGATCTGGAGCGGACGGACAGGCCGGGGGCGGGGATGGACCGGCGGACGAGTCCCACCCCGCCGACGGGCCGCCGCAGGAGGGGGTTCAGGCCCCCGCGCCACCCACGGAGCAGGGGCCGTCCCGAGAGCGGTTGGAGCAGGGGGAGAACCTCTACGAGGTGAGAGCCCTGCTCACCACCCGGGCCGACCGCCTGGCCCGCCGGGGCAGCGGGCGGCGCAGCAAGACCCGCTCCGCCACCCGGCGGGGGCGGGCCGTGGGCGACCGCATCCCCCGGGGGAAGGCGGAAGATCTGGCGGTGGGCGCCACGCTGCGGGCCGCCGCCCCCTATCAGTGGAGCCGGGGCGGCGGGCAGTCCGGCCTGGTCATCCTGCCCCCCGACCTGCGGGTGAAGGTGCGGGAAAGCCGCGTGGGTGCGGACATCGTGTTCGCCGTGGACGCCAGCGGCTCCATGGGTGCGGCCAGGCGGATGAAGGAGGTCAAGGAGGCGGTGCTCTCCATGCTGATGGACTCCTACCAGAAGCGGGATCAGGTGGGGCTGGTGGCCTTCCGGGGCGGGGAGGCCGCCGCTGTGCTGGAGCTCACCCGCAGCGTGGAGCTGGCCCAGCGGGAGCTCCAGGCCCTCCCCACCGGCGGGCGGACCCCGCTGGCCGCTGGGCTAGAGGAGGCCCGCCGCATGCTGGAGCGGCAGCGCCGCCGGGTGCGGGATTCCCTGCCCCTGCTGGTGCTCATCACCGACGGCCGGGCCAATTTCAGCCGGGGCGGCGACCCGGTGGAGGAGGCCCTGCGGGCCGCCCGGCGGGTGGCGGAGGCCCACATCCCAGCGGTGGTGATCGACACCGAGCGGCAGTTTGTCTCTCTGGGGCTGGCGGCTCAGGTGGCCCAGGTGATGGGTGCGCCCTGCTACCGGGTGGAGGAGCTGCGGGCCAGGCCGCTGGCCCAGCTGGTGCGCGGCCACAGCCCGGCGGCGGGTTAAGGAGGCGTCTATGGTAAAGCTGCTTTTCGTGCTCATGAATGAATACCGGCTCTGGGCCCTGCCTCAGGCCCTGGCCGCCCTGGAGCGCCGGTACCCCGGCGCGGTGGAGGGCAGGGTCTACTCCGTGCGGGAGATAAATGCCGACGCCGGGCTGGAGCGGGCCCTTCTGGCCGACGGCGCGGCGGCGGACATGGCCTTTCTGGCCTCCCATGGCTCGATTCAGAACCTGTACTGCTTTTCCCGGCTGTGGGAGGCGCTGGAGGGGCGGCCGGTCTATTTTACCTCCACCATGGGGGACGAGCTGGCCGAGCTGCTCCCCAGGTTGGGGCTGGAGCCGGCCCTCTACGCCGCGCTGGACAGCTATTACCAGGCGGGGAGCCCGGGGGATCTGGAGGGGCTGGTGCTCTGCGCCCTCAACGGCCGCTTCGGCGGGGATTATCCCCTCAGCCCTCCGAGCCCGCCCCGGGGGCAGGGGGTGTACACCCTGGAGGGCTTCCTGCCGCCGGAGAGGGAGGCGGGGTACCGGACACGGATGGCCGCCGAGACCCGGCCGGTCATCGGTGTGCTGATCCATGACCACTACGCCAGAACCGGCAATCTGGAGCATGTGGACGCCCTGCTGCGGGCCATTCAGGCCCGGGGGGGCGTCCCATACGCCCTGTCCGACTCCTTCGCCGCCGACCACGGGACGGAGCAGGGCATCCTCTACCGGATGGAGCGGTTCTACCGCAGGGCGGACGGCACCCCCATTCCGGGGGCGCTGGTGGTGTCCTACGGCTTCAGCCTGACCACCCTGGCCGGGCGGGAGGCCCGGGCGGGCCAGGTGCCCGCCAGCGTGTTTGAGAACTGGGGCCTGCCGGTGATCCAGGGACTCACCACCTACTTCAGTGCTGACGAGTACCGGCGGGATATCCGGGGCCTGGATCTGGTCTCCCTGCCCGTGTGCGTCTACCAGCCGGAGTTTGACGGGCAGCTCATTTCCGTGCCCTACGCGGTGACGGAGCGGACGGCGGACGGGCGGAAGGTGTGCCGCCCCCTGCCCGACCGGGTGACGAGGGTGGCGGAGCTGGCCTGCCGCTGGGCGGAACTGGCCCGCAAGCCCATGCCGGAGAAAAAGGTGGCCGTCATCTTTCACAACATGCCGCCCCGCAGCGACACCATCGGCAGCGCCCACGGCCTGGACACGCCGGAGACGGTATTCCGGGTGGTGCGGGCCCTGGAGAGCCAGGGCCTGCGCACAGCCTACTCCTTTTCCAGCGGGGCGGAGATCATTGCCCGCATCCGGGCGGCGGTGACCAACGACAACCGCTGGCTCTCCCCGGAGGCCGCGCTGGAGCGGGCGGAGGCCACGGTGCCGGCGGAGCAGTATCAGGGGTGGTTCGACCGTCTTAACCCCGAGACCCGGGCCCAGATGGAGGAGAGCTGGGGCCCCGCCCCGGGCACCGTGATGGTGTCCGGGGGCCAGATCGTCATCCCCGGCATCCGAAACGGCAGCCTCTTTGTGGGGGTGCAGCCCATGCGCTCGGCGCCGGAGCGGGCGGAGGAGCTCTACCACAGCACCGACAGCACCCCGCCCCACTCCTACCTGGCCTTTTACCGCTGGGTGGACGAGGTGTTCGGGGCGGACGTGGTGCTCCACGTGGGCACCCACGGCACCCTGGAGTGGCTACCGGGCAAGGAGATCGGCCTGTCCTCCGGCTGCTTCGGAGACATCTGCATCGGCGGGGTGCCCCACCTCTACATTTACAACATCAGCATCCTGGGGGAGGGGATGCAGGCCAAGCGCCGCTCCTACGCCTGCATACTCGACCACCTGATCCCCTCCATGGACGACGCGGACACCTACGGCGGCCTCACCGATCTGGACGAGGCCATCGACGGCTACTATCACGCCCGCCAGGCCCGGCCTGCCCAGGTGCCCGCACTGCTGGAGCGGATCTTCACCTTGGCGGAGGAGCTGGAGGTGACTGCCGACCTCCAGATGGAGCGGGCGGATCTGGAGGCCGAGCCGGAGGATGGGGTGGCCCGCCTCCACCGCTGGATGAGCCGCATCAAGACCTCCCTGGTGCGGGACGGCCTGCACATCTACGGCCAGCCCCCAGAGGGGGAGCGCTTCGACCACCTGGCCCGAGCCCTGGTGCGGGTGCCAAACGGCGCCGTGCCCGCCCTGGAGGACAGCATACTGCTGGCCCAGGGGTGGGCGCCCGAGGAGCTGCGGGCCGCGCCGGAGCGGCTCTACCCCGACGGGCGCACCGCCCTGCGCATTGTGGACGGGGCGATTGCGACGGCCCGGCGGCTCTTTGCCCGCCTGTCGGCGGAGGGCTACCGGCCGGAGGCTGCGGCGGAGCTCCTGGCGGAGGAGGGCTTTCCGGGGGACACCACCCCGCTGGCGCGGGTGCTGGACTTTGTCTGCACCCAGGCGGCGCCCCGGCTGCGCCAAACCACGGACGAGCTGGATCTGCTGCTGGCGGGGGTGGAGGGGCGCTTTGTCCCGCCCTTGCCCGGAGGCAGTCCCTCCCGGGGGAATGCCCACATCCTGCCCACGGGCCGGAACTTTTACGCCATCGACCCCGCCGCCGTACCCAGCCGGGCGGCATGGACGGTGGGACAGGCGCTGGCGGAGCAGGCGGTCGACGCCTACCGGGCCCAGAAGGGGGAACCCTGGCCGGAGAGTGTAGCGATCGTGGTCTACTCCGACGAGTGCATGAAAACCAACGGAGAGGACATCGCAGAGGTGTTCGCCCTGATGGGGGTGCGCCCCCGCTATCTGGGCCAGACGGACAAGGTGGTGGGGGTGGAGCCCATCCCCCTGGCGGAGCTGGGCCGCCCCCGCATCGACGCGGTGCTGCGCATCAGCGGCCTGTTCCGGGACACCTTCCCCAACGTGGTGGAGCTGGTGGAGCGGGCGGTGCTGGCCGTGGCCGGCCTGGATGAGCCCCCGGAGCAGAACTTTGTCAAAAAGCACACCGACCAGGAGCGGAAGCGGCTGGTGGCCGAGGGCCTGAGCGAAAATGAGGCGTTAGAGCAAGCATCCCTGCGGGTGTTCGGCTGCCCACCCGGCACCTACGGCGCAGGGGTGAGCAAGGCCATCCACAGCCAGAACTGGGAGAGCTGGAGGGATCTGAGCCAGGTCTACACCCTCTGGAGCGCCCACGGGTACAGCAGCCGCTTCCACGGCCAGGCCATGCCGGAGCTGTTCCGCAGCCAGCTGTCCTCCGTGGGGATGACCATCAAGAACGAGTCGTCGGTGGAGATCGACATGCTGGACAGCGACGATTTTTACAGCTATCATGGCGGCCTGATCGCCTGCGTCCGGGACTGCAGCGGGCAGAGGCCCGTCTCCGTGGCGGGCCTCACCGCCGACCCCGCCCGACCGGAGACCGCCCGTGTAGAGACCGAGCTGGCCCGGGTCATGCGCAGCCGCATCCTCAATCCCAAGTGGCTGGAGGGCCTGAAGCGCCACGGCTACAAGGGCGCCCAGGAGCTGTCCACCACCTTTGACACCTTTTTTGGCTGGGACGCGGCGGCGGAGGTGGCCTCCAACTGGATGTACGACGCCATGGCGCGGCAGTTCCTCCTGGACGAGGAGACCCGCCGGTGGATGGAGCAGGTCAACGACGCGGCGGTGCTCCAGATGAGCGAACGCTTCCTGGAGGCCCACCAGCGGGGTATGTGGCAGGCGGGTGAGGAGGAGCTGCGGGCCATCCGGCGCATCTACATGGACATGGAGGGCGTGATGGAGGACGGCTTTCAATGAAGGGCGGGCTGGACACCCTGGTGCTGCGCCTCACCAACCGCTGTAATCTGGCCTGCGGCTACTGCTACGCCGGGAGCGGGCCGGCGGGTGAGGATCTCTCCCCCGAGCGGGCGGCAGAGGCCGTGGATCTGGCCTGCCCGCCGGGGGGAGCCCTGCGCATCCAGTTCACTGGCGGGGAGCCCCTGCTGCGCTGGGACACGGCGGCGAAGGTGCTGGACTTCGGCCGGGCCTCCGGACGGAGGTTCCACGCCGCCATCCAGACCAACGGCACGCTGCTCACACCGGCGCTCTGCCGGGAGCTGAGGGCCCGGCGGGTGGCCGTGGGGGTGAGCCTGGACGGGGTGGGCCCGGACAACGCCGCCCGCCGCACCCCGGAGGGGGAGCCCTCCTTCCAGGCGACGGCCCGCGGGCTCCAGACCCTGGCGGCGGCCGGCATGGCGGCCAACCTGACCGCGGTGGTGTCGGCGGGCAGTGTGCGCGGCCTGGACCGTCTGCTGGACTTCGCCCTGTGGTGCGGCAACGTCCACGGTGTGGGCCTGGATCTGGTGCGGCCCCAGGGCCGGGGCGCGGGGGCGGGGCTGTCCCCCTCCCCCCAGGCGCTGGCCGAGGGTTTGAACCGCCTGCTGGCCCGTCACGATCAGCTGGCCCGGCTGGGCCGCCCGGTGCGGCTCAAGGAGCTGGAGCGCCTGCGCCTGCTGCTGCGCACGGGCTGCAGACGGGACTGCTACTGCAACGCCCAGACCGGGCGCTCCCTGGCGGTGACGCCGGACGGCCGTCTGTGGCCCTGCTCCGCCCTGGCCGGGGCGGAGGGGTGCCTCCTGGGGACGCTGGGCGCGGGGACGGCCCTGCCGCAGAGTCCCTGCCCCGGGCTGGAACCGCCGGAGGAATGCGCCCGCTGTCCCGCCTTCGGCCTGTGCGGCGGGGGCTGTCCTGCCGCCCGGCGGGCCGTGCCCTCCCCCCTGGACTGCCAGATGCACCGGAGGATGCTGGAGCACGCCTGCCGGCTGGAGGGGAAATTGGAGTGGTGGAATACGTGGAAAACCGCGTTTCCAGATAGAGAAGAACCAGATGACAAGGAGGAATCGCAATGATACACCATCTGAATCGGGCGGCCGGGCTGTGCCTGACCGCCGCCCTGCTGCTCACAGCGGCGGGCTGCGGCCAGCAGACTGTGCCGGAGAGTCCCAGCCCGTCCCCCGTGGTGGAGACCGCTGCGGCAGACAAGAACGACCTGACCGTGGTGCGCAGCATGGAGCTCCAGTATGCCAACAACTTCGCGGTGGACTACTGTGCCAACGGCTGTAAGATCATCACCGACGGCGCGGGACAGAAGTTCCTGTGGGTGCCCGAGGGGGGAGAGGCGCCGGACGACACGGGGGACATGACCGTTCTCCAGGCCCCGCTGACCAAGCTGGGCTGCTTCTCCACCACCCACGCCACCCTGTTTCACGCCATCGGGGCGCTGGACAAGGTGAGTCTGGTGACCACCGACAAGGATAAATGGCATATCGAGCAGGTTGCCCAGCAGATTGAGGACGGCACCACCACCTATGTGGGCAAGAACTCCGCCCCCGACTATGAGCTCATCAGCGCCGCCGCGCCCCAGATCATCCTGATCTCCGCCAACACCATGCACGGCAGCGACGAGGTGCTGGCCAAGCTGGACGAGCTGGGCATCCCCTACATCGCCGACAGCCAGCACCTGGAGAACCACCCCCTGGGCCGCGTGGAGTGGGTCAAGCTGGTGGGCGCCCTGCTGGACATGGAGGAGGAGGCCGACGCCTACTTCGACGAAGAGGTGCAGCGGGTGAATGCCGTGGCCGAGAGCGTGGCCGGGGAGAGTGAGCACCCCACCATCCTCCAGACCTATATCTTCAAGGGTACCGTCTACGTGCGCAATGGCGGCGACTATGTCAACAAGATGCTGGAGCTGGCCGGCGGCACCTATCCCTTTGCGGAGCTGGAGCCCGGCCAGGGCGGCAACACCAAGATGACCGTGGAGAAGTTCTATCAGGGGGCGGTGGACGCCGAGATCTTGATCTATGACAACACCAGCGACGTCAGCGTGTCCACCGTGGCAGACATTCTGGCCAACGGGGACTATCTGGCGGATATGAAGGCCATCCAGGAGGGCAACGTCTGGGGCATCCAGAAGAACTACTGGCAGTCTGCCGACGACGTGGCCACCATGATCGAGGACATTGCCACCATTATCTACCACCCCGAGGACGCGGATCAGCTCCACTACTTCTATAAGCTGCCCGCCGAATAAGCCGCGGAGCCCGGCAGGGGAACGCGCGGAAAAGGAGAGAGGCCTATGAGACAACACACAAGAAACGCCGTGGGATTTGTTGTGCTGGCAATACTGATGGCCGCCCTGTTTTACTGGAACATCAATACCGGCTCGGTGCATCTGAGCCTGGAGCGCATGCTCACCCTCCTCCGCTGGGGCAACGACGGCACCACGGAGGGCAATATCCTCTGGAAAATCCGCCTGTCCCGCCTGCTGGGGGCTGCCCTGCTGGGCGGGGCGCTGTCCATCGCGGGCTTCCTGCTCCAGACCTTTTTCAAAAACCCCATCGCCGGCCCCTTTGTGCTGGGCATCTCCTCCGGCTCCCGCCTGTTTGTGGGCTTCTTCCTCCTGGCGGCCACCCCCATTGTGACGGAGGGCTTCTCCCCCTACGTCATCTTCCTGGCGGCCTTCGCCGGGGCACTGGCGGCCATGGCTCTGGTGCTGGCCGTGTCCAGCCGGGTGCAGAACCTAGCCATGCTGCTGGTCATCGGCATGATGATCGGCTACATCTGCGACGCGGGCACCGACTTCATGATCACCTTCGCCGAGAGCAGCCAGCTCCAGAATTTCACCATCTGGACGATGGGCAGCTTCTCCGGCATGACCTGGGCCACCCTGGGGGCCTCCGCCCTGATCACCATCCCCACGGTGGTGCTGGTGTTTCTCCTGTCCAAGCCCCTGGGGGCCTATCTGCTGGGTGAGAACTACGCCAAGAGCATGGGGGTCAACGTCAAGGGCTTCCGTGTGGCCCTGATCCTCCTGTCCAGCATCCTGTCGGCCTGCGTCACCGCCTTTGCCGGCCCCATCTCCTTTGTGGGCATCGCCGTGCCCCACATCACCCGCCTGATCTTCCGCACCTCCCGGCCCATGGTGCTCATACCGGCCACCTTCCTCACGGGAAGCGTGTTCTGCCTGGCCTGCGACCTCATCGCCCGCACGGCCTTTTCCCCCACGGAGCTCACCATCAGCACCGTCACCTCGGTGCTGGGCGCCCCCGTGGTGATCTGGCTGATGATCAAGCGCAGGAGGAATGGCTGATGTATTTTGAGACCCAGAAGCTGTCGGTGGGCTACCATCGCCGGCCCCTCATCGAGGACATCGATATCGGCATCTGGCAGGGGGGCATTCTCTGCCTGATCGGCCCCAATGGCTCCGGCAAATCCACCATCCTGCGCAGCATCACCCGCCATCTGACAAAGCTGGGCGGCGTGGTGGCCATCGGCGGCCGGGATTTGGACGGCATGAGCGACAAGGAGCTGGCCCGCCACGTGTCGGTGGTGCTCACCGACCGCATCGAGCCGGAGCTCATGACCTGCTGGGAGGTGGTGGCCGCCGGGCGCTACCCCTACACCAACCACTTCGGAAAGCTCTCCAGGGAGGATCAGCGCATCGTGGAGGACTCCATGGCCCGGGTCAACGCTCTGGAGCTGCGGGAGCAGCGGTTTACCGAACTCAGCGACGGCCAGAAGCAGCGGGTGCTGCTGGCCCGGGCCCTGTGCCAGCAGCCGGAGGTGATCGTCCTGGACGAGCCCACCAGCTATCTGGACATCCGCCACAAGATCGAGCTGCTGGACATCCTCCGGGAGATGACCGCCAGCCGGGGGCTGTCCGTGGTGCTCTCCCTCCACGAGGTGGATCTGGCCACCAAGCTGGCCGACGTGGTGGTGCTGGTAAAGGATAACGCCATCTTCCGCTGCGGCGCGCCGGAGGACGTACTGGATGACGACACCATCCGCCAGCTCTACGATATCCACGACGGCAGCTTCAACCTGCTGCTGGGCAGCGTGGAGCTGTGCGGCGCGGCAGGGGAGCCGCGGGTATTCGTGGTGCCCGGAGAAGGCAGAGGGGCCCCCTGCTTCCGGGCCCTGCAAAAGAGGGGGCTCCCCTTTGCCACCGGGATTCTCCAGCGGTGTGACGTGGACTGGGCGGTGGCGGAGACCCTGGCCGCCCGCCGGTATGAGGCGGAGAGCTTTTCCCCTCCCGCGCCGGACACCCTGCGCGCCGCGGTGGCGGCGGCCTGTTCGTCCGCCTGTGTGGTGGACAGCGGGGCCGCCATCGGCCCCTACAACCGGGAGAATCTGGAGCTGCTGCGGGCGGCGGCCGGGGCGGGGGTGCCGGTGCTCACCCTGCGGAGGGAGCGGCTGGAGAGCCTGGAGGCCGCCCGGCCATTTGACACCGTCCGGGCCCTGATGGACGAGGCCGCCCGCCTGGCGGCCGGAAAGGG
>OIXS01001199.1_pt1 | contig 13521 bp, 10 predicted proteins | sample 1587841 | NCBI WGS metagenome assembly OIXS01 (sample SAMN03283254) | human gut metagenome | biome: human-associated habitat; material: feces | host: Homo sapiens | place: USA | collected 2013
GGCCCGATGCAACCGTTGTCCAGCTGTGCTCTGTCGGCTTTTCCTCGGCAGTATCCGGCACAGGCAGGATATCCGGGTGGCTTGCAGGTGCCGGACGGGACGGCGGTGCTGCTGCCGGTGTCGGAGTAAAACTCCGGAAGCTCCGCTGGGGCTGAGGGATATGCTCATGGAGCGTTCCCGGCTCGGCTTGACCCGGAATGATGGCGGAAAGCCCTGTAAAGTTGTTCTTCTTTACATCATTTTCTGTTGTGTGATCGCTTATTTCTGATTTGTTGGATTCTTCATCTTTTTTATCCTCTTCAAAGGCGAAGCGCCGCTCTCCGGTTCCCGGCTGGGCCAGTGCCAGCTTGACAGCGTGATAAACGAGGTCAAAGATATCGTTTTCCCGGGCAAAGCGCACCTCAGTCTTGGCCGGGTGGACATTGACATCCACAAGGTCAGCGGGCATTTCCAGAAGCAAGATTCCTCCAGGGAACTTGCCCTGCATCGTGGTGCCTTTAAACGCTGTTTCCATGGCCGCCATCATAGTGCGGTTGCGGACATAGCGCCCATTGATGTAGAAATACTGCATACTGCGGCTGGCGCGGCAGCTCCTGGGCTGGGTGATGAGGCCCCACACCCGGTAGACCCCCTCCTGATTGTCCAGCTCCATGAGGTCACGGCTGAATTCCCGGCCCAGCACCGCGTAGGCGGCACTGCGCAGCTTGCCGTCACCGGGGGTGACATACTGCAGCTTACCCTCCCGGACAAACTTGAAGCTGACCTCGGGGTGGCTCAGGGCCACATGGGCCACGATATCCGCCACAAAGGTACCCTCGCTGGAATCCTTTTTGAGGAACTTCATCCGGGCCGGGGTGTTGTAGAACAGATCCTGCACCCGGATGGTAGTGCCCACGCCGCGTGCACCGGGCTCCAGCGGATAATCCTCGCCGCCCTCTATGCGGTAGACGGAGGCGCACTCGTCGTTCTCAGTACGGGTCAGTACTTCTACCCGCGCCACGCTGGCAATGGAAGCCAGCGCCTCTCCACGGAAGCCCAGGGTGTGGATATGGTTCAGATCATCCTCCGTCCGGATCTTACTGGTGGCGTGGCGGATGAATGCCGTGGGGATATACTCTGCTTCAATGCCCGAACCGTTGTCGCTGATCTCGATCAGCTTCACGCCGCCTGATTCAATGGTCACGTTAATCTGGCTTGCCCCAGCATCAATGGCGTTTTCCAGCAGCTCCTTCACCACGGAAGCAGGCCGCTCCACCACCTCACCGGCTGCAATGAGCTCCGCCGTGTGCTTGTCCAGAACATGGATGACTGCCATATTCGTTCCCTCCCCTGTTTTTTAGGATTTTTCAGGAAATCAGCCGTTCAGGCTGCCCTTCAAGGTCTTTTTCAGCTCGTACAGGAAATTCAGCGCTTCAATGGGGGTCAGCGTTTCCACATCCAGCGCATCCAGTTTTTCCAGCACCTCGCTGGGCACTGCGGGAGAGTTATACTCCTGCAGCGCGTCAAAGTCCATCTGCTCCACCTTGTTCTTGGGGGCAGTGGCTTCCAGTGCGCGCAGCACCTCGTGGGCGCGGCGGGTCACAGTGCCGGGCAGACCGGCCAGCTTTGCCACCTCAATGCCATAGCTGTCATCGGCAGGGCCGCGGACGATGCGGCGCAGGAAGGTGATGTCCTCACCCCGCTTTTTCACCGCAATGTTGTAATTTTTCACGCCGCTGATGGTGCCCTCAAGGTCCGTCAGCTCGTGGTAATGGGTGGCAAAGAGGGTTTTGCAGCCCAGTCCCTTGGCAGGGTCGCTGATGTGCTCCACCACGGCGCGGGCAATGCTCATGCCGTCAAAGGTGGACGTGCCGCGCCCGATCTCATCCAGCACCACCAGACTGCGGGAGGTAGCGTTCTTCAGGATCTCTGCCACCTCGGTCATCTCCACCATAAAGGTAGACTGACCTGCCGAAAGGTCATCCGACGCGCCGATGCGGGTAAAGATGGCATCCACCACGCCCACATGGCACTCTCTGGCCGGAACAAAGGAACCGATCTGTGCCATCAGGGCAATCAGCGCATTCTGGCGCATATAAGTCGATTTGCCCGCCATGTTAGGGCCGGTGATGATGAGGCAGCGATCTTCGTCGCAGTTCAGGGTGGTATCGTTGGGTACGAACAGACTGCCCTTGAGCATCTGCTCCACCACAGGGTGGCGGCCCTCCACGATGGTCAGCTGGTCGCTCTCATCCACAGTGGGGCGGCAGTAGTTATTTTCTGCTGCCACCTGAGCCAGAGCGGCCAGCACGTCCAGCTCTGCCACGGCGTTGGCTGTACGCTGGATGCGGTCGAGCTGGGCACCAATGCTTTCCAGCAGCTCATTGAACAGCCGGTGTTCCAGAGCGATCAGCCGCTCGTGGGCACCCAAGATCTTATTTTCCAGCTCCTTGAGCTCCTGTGTGATGTAGCGTTCGCCGGTGGTCAGGGTCTGCTTGCGGATGTAGCTCTCCGGCACCTGTGCCTTATAAGAGTTGCTGACCTCGATGAAATAGCCAAACACGTGGTTATAGCCGATCTTCAGCTTGGGGATGCCGGTCTCCTGCCGCAGACGGGTCTCGAGCTGAGCCAGCACGCCCTTGGTGTTATCGCGGATGGAACGCAGCTCGTCCACCTCGGGGTGGTAGCCCTTGGCAATGACACCACCATCCTTCAGGGTAGAGGGTGCGTCAGGGTCCACAGCGGCATAGATCTTGTCCTTGATATCGCTCAGCGGGTCGATCCTGGAGACGATTTCGCTGAGTTCGGCGCAGCCGCAGCTCTCGGCCTGCTGACGCAGGCTGGGCAGGCGCTCACAGGTCTGTGCCATGGCATAGATTTCTTTGGGCGTGGCCGAGCCGTAGACCGTGCGGGTCATCATACGCTCCAAATCGGCGATGTAATGCAGTTCTTCGATCAGATCGCCGCGCTGTACGGTCTGGTTGACCAGGCTTTCCACAGCATCCAGACGGTGGTTGATGGCATCGCTGGAAAGCAGCGGCTGCTCGATCCAGGTGCGGAGCAGCCGCTTGCCCATGGCAGTGCTGGTCTTGTCCAGCACCCAGAGCAGGGTCCCCCGCTTCTCGCGACCCCGCAGGGTCTCGGTGAGTTCAAGGTTGGCCCGCGTCACCGGCGAAAGCTGCATATACTGGGCTTCATTGTAGCTGATGACGGTCTTCAAGCGCTCCACACCTTTGATCTGGGTGGTGTGCAAGTATTCCAGAAGCGCGGCCATGGCAAACCGCACCAGACCTTTTTTATCAATAGAGGTGGTCTCATCCCAATTGCGGCCAAACTGATTTTCCAGCGAGATGGCCACCAGACCCGGGGCATAGCGCTCCTCTTCCACCAGCTCCACAGAGCAGGTCATGTTCTTTTTGATATAGCCGGTCAGCTCACGGCAGTCCAGCATTCCGGGGTTCATCAGCACCTCGCTGGGATGGTAGCGGCAGAGCTCCGCGATCACGGCAGGCACGATCTTCTCTCGTTTCAGCTCGGTGATATGGGCCGTGCCGGTGGAAACATCGGCAAAACAGATGCCCGCCGCATTCCCTTTCAGAAAAATGCTTGCAATGTAGTTGTTTTTGTCATCCTGCAGCATACTGCTTTCGATGACAGTGCCCGGCGTGACCACCCGGATGATATCGCGCTTGACCAGTCCCTTTGCCTTGGACGGGTCCTCCATCTGCTCACAGATCGCCACCTTGTATCCCTTGGCGATCAGGCGGGCCACATAGCCCTCGTAGCTGTGGAAGGGCACGCCGCACATGGGGGCACGCTCTTCCATACCGCACTGCTTGCCCGTCAGGGTCAGGTCCAGCTCCCGGGAGGCGGTCAGCGCATCGTCAAAGAACATCTCGTAAAAGTCGCCGATGCGGTAAAACAGGATCTCATCCTTATACTGCTTCTTGATGTCCATATACTGCTGCATCATGGGCGACAGTTCTGCCATAATCGTTCACCTTTCCTGCGGGCTATGCCGCTTTGCTTCTTTCCGTCGGTTTGCAGTAAGTAACTGCGAATGGAAGGAAAACGCGGCCTGCGATTTGCAGCCGCGTTCTCATTTTACCTGTTAGTGGCAGCCTCCGCAGGTGGAGCAGCTGCCGGTGCAGGATTCACTGGGCTCCTGCACGGTCATGGGGTCGCCGCCGTTCATTGCGGTGTTGATGATGGCATCAATGTAGTTGACCAGGTTCTCGCAGTCGCGCTTTGCCTCGTTGTAAGCAGTCATACCCTCGTCAGCCATGATCTTGCCATACAGGTCGTTGACCTTGGTGTTCAGCTCGGCGATGCGCTCATCACTGCGCTCGCTCTTGCTGATCTCGTTGTTCAGATCCATGCGGGCCAGATTGAATTCCCCGATGAGATTCTGCAGCTCCTCATCCTTGTCGTTTGCCTTGCGGGCCTGATCCAGAGCCAGGTAACGGGGGTCAGTCTGCAGTGCCATGGCGGCGCGCTTGAACAGATCGATGCAATCCATAATCAAAAATCTCCTTTGATGTGTTTGTTTTTATAGTTACATTATCATTGGGGCCGGTGTGCCCCGGGATCACGTTTCCAGTTCGCCCAGCAGGACAGTGGCGCGGGCACCGGTCAGGTGCACCTGTGCGTAGCTGCCCATCAGGGCGGGGTCTGCGGCAAACTCCACGGTCAGGTTGTTGTCCAACCGGCCGGAGAGGGTGCCGTCGCTGCGGCCATAGCCTTCCACCAGCACCCGGACAGTCTGGCCCACCTGCTGCCGGACCAGATCCATTGCGATCTCGTCCTGCACCTTGAGCAGACGGGTCATCCGGTCGGTTTTCTCCGCGCGAGGGGTGGGGTCGGGCATTTCCGCTGCCTTGGTGCCGGTGCGCTTGGAGTAGATAAAGGTGAACAGCTGCATGTAGCCGACTTTCTTCACAAGTTCCAGCGTGTCCTGGAAATCCTCCTCCGTTTCCCCGGGGAAGCCCACGATGATATCGCTGGAGAAGGTGATACCGGGCACCTTTTTGCGGGCGTACTCGATCAGTTCCATGTACTGCCCGATGGTGTAATGGCGGTTCATCTTTTTCAGCAATTCATCCGAGCCGCACTGCACCGGCAGGTGCAGGTGTTTGCACAGGTGGGGCTGGGCCGCAATGGTGTCGATCAGCTTGTGGCTGGCATCCTTCGGGTGGCTGGTCATAAAGCGGATCTGGTAATCGCCGGGCACAGCGCAGAGCAGATTGAGCAGATCAGCAAAGTCCACCTGTTCTTCCAGGCCCTTGCCGTAGCTGTTCACGTTCTGGCCCAGCAGAGTGATCTCCTTGTATCCGGCTTCCACCAGCCCCCGGAACTCCGCCAGGATATCGTCGGGCTTGCGGCTTTTCTCACGGCCCCGCACATAAGGTACGATGCAGTAGGTGCAGAAATTGTCGCAGCCGTACATGATAGGCAGCCATGCGCGGAACTCACTCTCGCGCCGGATGGGGATGTTCTCCACGATGACCGGGCGCTGGGCAGGCTCCATCAGCACGCGCTTATGCTTCTGCAGCTTCTGAGCAATGAGCTGGGGCAGCGTATCGATGCCATCCACGCCAAAGACCAGATCAACATAGGGATAACTCTTGCGCAGCTTTTCCACCACATGTTTCTGGTTGGCCATGCAGCCGCACAGGCCGATCATCAGGCCGCGCTTTTTCTCCTTCAGGCCCTTCAGTGCACCCACATTGCCGAACACGCGCTGCTCGGCGTGCTCACGCACGGCGCAGGTGTTGAAGAGGATGAGGTCTGCATCCTCGGGCTTATCGCACAGGCCGTAGCCGATATCCACCAGCACGCCCTTGATGCGCTCGCCATCGTTGACGTTCTGCTGACAGCCATAGCTGTGTACAAAGGCCAGCGGCGGGGTGTCGTAAGCTGCACGCACCAGCTCCGCAGCCGTTTCGTTGTGTTCAAAGTTAATGTATTCCAATAAAAACCATCCTTATTTTTCAAAAGCTCTTTTTAGTATACCCTCTTTCTGCCATAAGGGCAAGTGGGAAACTGCAAATTTCAGAATCCTTCGGGGCAATTCAGCCTTCTGCCTGCTTTTTGGCGCATGCTTCACACAGGCCGAACAGCACCACAGCGCAGTCCTGCACCACAACATCCTTCTGGCGGCGCACCAGCTTCATCACCTGTTTCTCGTCCACATCGGCATCCACCACGCCGCCGCAGGCCGTGCAGTAGAGGTGGCTATGCCAGCACAGGGTGTGATCAAAACGATCCGCCCTGCCCGGAATGGACACCCGGCGCACCATGCCTGCTTCCACCAGACTGTTCAGGTTGCGGTAAACGGTGCCCAGGCTCAGGCCCGGGCACTCCGGGGCCGCCTTATCAAAGATCTCTTCGGCGGTGGGGTGGTCACAAAGCTGCTCTACGGTGTGCAGCACCAGCTCCCGCTGTTTGGAATAACGCATCTTCCTCTCTCCTTCTCTTCCCTTTATACGTTCTCTTCGCCCTTGATCCGCGCCCAATATGCGCGGGAGGCCTGCTCGTTCTTGTTTTCCCCAAAGGTGTAGTATTTTGTATTCTTGAGCACATCCGGCAGATACTGCTGCTCGACCCAGTGGTTGGGGTAATCGTGGGCATACTTGTAATTCTGGCCCTTCACCAGCGCATCCTCGCCGTCATAGTGCTTGTTCTGCAGCTGGCGTGGAATGGGCCCGGTGCGTCCCGCCTGCACATCCGCAATGGCGGCGTTGATGGCATCATGGGCGCTGTTGGATTTGGGGCTGGTCGCCACCAGCACAACTGCATCCGCCAGGGCCAGCCGCGCTTCGGGCAGGCCCACCGCGTTGGCGATATCCACCGCTGCCTTGACAATGGGGATGATCTGCGGGTAGGCAAGGCCCACATCCTCGCAGGCGCACACCATAAGCCGACGGCAGGCCGAGGGCAGATCCCCGGCTTCCAGCAGCCTGGCCAGATAATGGAGCGCTGCATCCGGGTCGGAGCCGCGCATGGATTTCTGGTAAGCCGACACGATATCATAGTGGTCATCGCCGTCCCGGTCGTACCGCATGGCAGTGCGGCGGGTGACCTGCTGGATCATGTCCAGCGTGATGTGTTTTCCCTCCGGTTCGGGAGCCGCCGCCGTCACTGCAAAATCAAGGCAACCCAGTGCCTTGCGCAGATCGCCGCCCGCGCTCTCGGCAAGATAGGCACAGGCATCGTCCTCCATCCGGATGGGCGTACCCTCGCTCTCTGAAAGCTTTTTCAGGGCGTTCCGCAGCCCCTGCTCCACATCTGCAGCTGTCAGCGATTTAAACTCGAACACGGTGCAGCGGGAAAGCAGTGCATTATAAATGTAAAAATATGGGTTCTCAGTGGTGGAGGCGATCAGGGTCACCGTGCCGTCCTCAATGCACTCCAGCAGGCTTTGCTGCTGCTTCTTGTTCAGATACTGGATCTCATCGAGGTACAGCAGGATGCCCCCCGCCCCGGCCAGTGTGCCGATATCCTTGAGCACTGCCTTGATATCCCCCGTGCCGCAGGAAGTGCCGTTGAGCTTGTGCAGCGTCATGCCGCTGTTCTCGGCAATGATGCGGGCCACGGTGGTCTTGCCAGTGCCGGACGGGCCGTAAAAGATCATGTTGGGGATGCGGCCGCTCTCGATGGTGCGGCGGAACACCCGCCCCGGGGCCAGCAGATGCTGCTGGCCGCAGACTTCGGCCAGCGTTTTGGGGCGCATACGCTGCGCCAGCGGTTCATTCATCGGGCGTTCCCTCCTGTACTGCCCTGCTGTTCTGCATGGGCCTTATATAAAAATAGTATACCTCATTTTTACACGAACAGCAAGAGCAATAATGAAAATCATTCTCAGATGGATGCCACAAACCCCATTTACAAAAAAGTCGAAACATGCTATTATCATAGTACATTTACGGGAAACGAGGGGTTCAGATGAAGAAAGCTGCTGCGGCAGAAGATCTCTCTGCCAAAAAGGAGCTGGCGCTCCAGGTCATCGACCGGCTGAAAACAGAATATCCGGATGCAGCCTGCACGCTGGATTACGACCACGCCTGGCAGCTGCTGGTCAGTGTCCGGCTGGCGGCTCAGTGCACCGATGCCCGGGTGAACATTGTGGTACAGGACTTGTTTGCAAAATACCCCAATGTAGCAGCGTTGGCTGCGGCAGAGCCCGATGAGATCGAAGCCATTGTCAAGCCCTGTGGGCTGGGCCGCAGCAAGGCCCGGGATATCTCGGCCTGTATGCGGGTACTGCGGGATAAATACAACTGCAAAGTGCCCACCACCTTTGAAGAGCTGCTGGCACTGCCCGGCGTGGGCCGCAAGAGCGCCAACCTGATCATGGGTGATGTGTTCTGCAAGCCCGCCATCGTCACAGACACCCACTGCATCCGGCTGTGCAATAAAATCGGACTGGTGGATGGCATCAAGGAGCCGCAGAAGGTGGAGATGGCCCTATGGAAGATCATTCCGCCGGAGGAAGGCAGTGACCTGTGCCACCGCTTTGTGATGCATGGCCGGGCTATCTGCAACGCCCGCAAACCCGAATGTGAAAAGTGCTGTCTGAACGACATCTGCCGGTACGCGGCAGAAAACGCCGTTCTTACAAAAGAAACCAAGGAGGCTTCTGTATGATCACATTATCTATCCTGATTGTCCTTGCCCTGATCTGCGCTCTGGTGGGCGTGCTGATGGGCCTGTTCTCTCTGATCGGCCTGCTGGCTTCCCTGCTCGTGGGCGTGCTGGTAGGCGCTCTGGCCGGTCACATCGCCAACCGCTTTATGGGCACCCAGACTTCCACCGGCCGCAACATTGTGCTGGGCATTCTGGGCAGCTTTGTGGGCGAGTTCCTGTTCGGCCTCATCGGCATCCATGCCACCGGCAGCATCAGCTCCTTCGTCATCTCTGTGCTGGGTGCCTGCGTCTGCATCTGGGTGGATAACCGACTGTTCCACGATCGTTGACCGGTTTTCTCTGGTTGTTTGTCTTTGCTCTCCCCTCCGGGAGAGCTTTTTTATTTTCAGCCCCTTGACAGTTATATCGATAAGCGATATAATGCATTCACGATATATCGCATAGCGATACAAAACGAGGTGATATAATGGACAATCCGGCACTGACGGAAACCACCTACTACATCCTGCTTTCCCTCTATCATCCGCGGCATGGCTACGGCATCATGCAGGAGACCCAGCAGCTCTCCGGCGGAAGGGTACGGCTGGCTGCCGGAACCCTGTACGGTGCCCTGAATGCCCTGTGCGAAAAGGGGTGGATCTCTCCCCTGCCCATGGAAAGCGGGAGCCGCAAAAAAGAATACCAATTGACCTCCGCCGGGCTGAAGGTGCTCAAACAGGAGCTGGTCCGGCTGGAGGAGCTTGCTGCCAATGGCCGCGCCATTTTACAGGAGGAACAGGTATGAGTGAAACAAAAACGCTGCATCGGAATTTCTGGGTCTGGGAATTTGAAAAAGAAGAACGCTGGCTCAACGAAATGGCGCAGGAGGGCTGGGCCCTGCAGAATGCCGGGTTCTGCACCTACACCTTTGAAAAGACGGAACCCGGCCAGTACATCATCCGGCTTGCCATGCTGGACAGTTCCCCGGATTTTGAAAGTTTCATGGGAGAGTTGGAAGCACAGAGCGTTGGGCATTGCTTCAGTTGGGGATATTTCCGCCGCAGCGCCCAGCTAGGTCCCTTTGATATGTTTTCGGATGTGGATTCCCGTATCTCCCACCTGAACAAAATTGGACAGATGGTGAGGCTGCTCTGTCTGGCAAACCTTCTCATCGGCGTTACCAACACCTTCAGCGGTGCATCGCTGGCATGGCTGAACCTGCTTTGCGCCACGTTTTTGGCCTACGGGCTGGGACGTATCAGCAGCAAACGAGAGAGTCTGGTGGAAGAACGTCAGCTCCACGAGTGATTTTTTCTCCTTGATGCGCAGGATCTTCAGAGTTTTCAAAAAGTTCATTTTTACCCGCTTGCATTCCAATGCAGGCGGGTATATTATTGTCATCAGCAAATAGTTATCATGTGTTAAGTATTTGTATCTGTTAAGTGATAAGGAGGGATCGTATGCCGCAGAAGAGCGCACCGGAACTGTTCGCCGTGGTCCATTATCTGCATCGGCTGAGCACGGAAGGCAAACGCGGTGCCAAAATGGCACTGGAAAGCTGCCCCAAGTGTCATTTCATCATGCTGGAAGGCGTGCTGATGACCATTGAAGAGCATGGCCAGAATGGCACCATCTATGTTTCCGATCTGGCTGCCGCCGTCAAACAGCCCCTGCCCGCTGTTTCCCGCGCGCTGCGCCAGCTGGAGCAGGATGGACTCATTGAGCGGATCACAGACCCCAATGACCGCCGCAAAACGCTGGTGCGCCCCACGGAAAAGGGGCTGGATGCCAGCCGCCAGGTCGAGGCCGCCATCAGCCGTTACTTTGAGCGGGTCATCTGCCGCATTCCGGAAGAGCAGCGGGAGCAGCTGTTCTCCCTGACCGGTGTGCTGCTGGAGGCTGTGGAAGCGGAAAATGCGGAGCAACAAGCAAAATTGAAGGGAGAAAACGAAAATGGGTAAAATTTTCAAGCAGCTGGCCCGCCACTGGGCCGCCTGCCTTGCCGTGGTGGCTCTGCTGTTCGTGCAAGCCTACTGCGACCTTTCCCTGCCGGATTACACGAGCAAGATCGTGGACACCGGCATCCAGCAGGGCGGCATTGAAAGCCCCCTGCCGGAGACTGTGCGCCAAAGCACACTGGATGCCCTCTCGCTTTTGATGAGCGAAGAGGATGCAGACGCGCTGCAGAATGCCTACGGATATTATCTTCAGGACGACGGTGTTCTGAAGCTCCGCAGTGACCTGCCCGATGCCGAGCGCACGGCTCTGGAGGAGGCCGTTACCACACCGGATATCGTGCTGTATATGGCGGCGGCGCAGAATGCCAACGCCCCTGCCGGGCAGAATGCTGCCGCCATGGCTCCGCTGTCCGGCTATCAGAGCGAGGACGAGACTGCCGGGGATGAAGCAGAGACCATGACAGCTGCTCCCACGGCGGAGGATCTGGATGCCGTTTGTGCCCAGTTCACAGCCCTGGCCCAGATGCCCGGTTTTTCCCGGGAAATGATCCAGCAGCAACTGGCCAGCGCCATGGAACAGGTGGACGAGACCACCCTTTCCAGCATGGCAAATCAGGCCACCCTGCTGGTCAGCCTGGAATATGAGGCACAGGGCGTTTCCCATGATGTACAGATGGCCTACCTCTTCCGGGTGGGTGGCCAGATGCTGGCCCTGACCCTGCTGATGGTGGTCGTTGCCATTCTGGTGGGCCTGATTGCCTCCCGCGTCTCGGCTTCCATCGGTCGGGAACTGCGCAGAGAGACCTTCTCCTCGGTCATCCACTTTTCCAACGCGGAGATCGAGAATTTCTCCACCGCTTCCCTGATCACCCGCACCACCAACGATATCCAGCAGGTGCAGTTCACCTGTGTCATCCTGCTGCGCATGGTGGCCTACGCCCCCATTCTGGGCATCGGCGGCGTGATGCACGTCACCCAGGGCAACACCGGCCTTGCCTGGATCATCGTGCTGGACGTGGCCGCTCTGCTTCTGCTCATCACGGTTCTGATGAGCGTCGCCATGCCCAAGTTCAAGATCATGCAGACCCTGGTGGACAAGCTGAACCTCGTCAGCCGCGAGATCCTGACCGGCGTGATGCCGGTGCGTGCATTCAGCCGCGAATCCTTTGAGGAAAAGCGTTTTGATGCTGCCAGCCGGGAGCTGATGGGCACCCAGCTGTTCACCAACCGTGCCATGGTAGCCATGATGCCCTTTATGACCCTGATCATGAACGGCACCAGCCTGCTCATCGTCTGGTTCGGCGGCAAGGCCATGGATGCCGGAAACATGCAGGTAGGCGAGATGATTGCATTCATCACCTACACCATGCAGATCGTCATGTCTTTCCTGATGCTGGCCATGGTGGCCGTGATGCTTCCCCGTGCCGGTGTGGCTGCTGACCGTATCGACGAGGTCTGCCGCACCAAGGCTTCCATCCATGATCCAGACGCTGCCACCGCAAAGCCCGCCCTTGAAAAGAAGGACTGGGACGGCGTGGTCCGGTTCGATGATGTCAGCTTCCGCTTCCCCGGTGCCGACAGCGACGCGCTGGAGCACATCAGCTTTACCGCAAACCCCGGCGAGACCACAGCCATCATCGGCTCCACCGGCTGCGGCAAATCCAGCCTGCTCAACCTCATCCCCCGCTTTTATGATGTCACCGGCGGCCGCGTGACCATCGACGGCATCGATGTGCGGGAGATGCCGCAGGAGCAGCTCCACAGCCTTTTGGGCTATGTGCCCCAGAAGGGCGTTCTGTTCAGCGGCACCATCGAGAGCAACCTGAAATTCGGCGGTGCGCAGATCACCGATGCGGGCATGAAGAAGGCGGCTTCCATCGCACAGGCCACCGAGTTCATCGACGCAAAGCCCGAGGGCTATGCAAGCCCCATTGCACAGGGCGGCTCCAATGTATCCGGCGGCCAGAAGCAGCGGCTCTCCATCGCCCGCGCCATTGCCAAGGAGCCGAAGATCTATCTGTTCGACGACAGCTTCTCTGCCCTTGACTACAAGACGGATGTCACCCTGCGCCGTGCGCTGAAGGAAGAGACAGACAATGCCACTGTGATCATCGTGGCACAGCGCATTTCCACCGTCCTCCACGCCAATCAGATCCTGGTGCTGGACGACGGCAGGCTGGTGGGCAAGGGCACTCACGCGCAGCTCATGGCCACCTGCCCTGAATATCAGGAGATCGCCAGGAGCCAGCTGAGCCAGAAGGAGCTCAACCTGCAAGATCTGAACACCGGAAAGGAGGATGAGTGATATGCCGAGACCCGGAAAACAGACCACCGAGCGCGCCAAGGATTTCAAGGGCACTCTGCGGCAGCTCCTCAGCGCATTGAGCCAGTATAAGCTCTCCCTCATCGTTGTGATGGTCTTTGCCATCCTTTCCACCATCTTCAATATCGCAGGCCCCAAAATTCTGGCCAAGGCCACCACGGCCCTTGCCACCGGCTGGATCGCCAAGCTGCGGGGGATCGGCAGCATCGACTTTGCCTACATCGGCAAGATCCTGCTCACCCTGCTGGCTATGTACCTCTGCTCCGCAGCATTCAGCTTCATTCAGGGCTGGCTGATGACCGGCCTTTCCCAGAAGGTCTGCTACGATTTCCGCCGCCAGATCAGTGAGAAGATCAACCGCCTGCCGCTGGCCTACTTTGAAAAGCGGACGGTCGGCGAGGTGCTCTCCCGCATCACCAACGATGTGGACACCCTGGGCCAGAGCCTGAACCAGAGCGTGACCCAGCTCATCACCAGCATTACCACCATGATCGGCGTACTGATCATGATGCTGTCCATCAGTCCCAAAATGACCCTGATCGCACTGCTCATCCTGCCCGTCTCTCTGGCACTGGTGATGCTGGTGGTCAGGTTCAGCCAGAAATACTTCAAGGCCCAGCAGGCCACCCTGGGCGT
>OIXS01001214.1_pt1 | contig 13427 bp, 7 predicted proteins | sample 1587841 | NCBI WGS metagenome assembly OIXS01 (sample SAMN03283254) | human gut metagenome | biome: human-associated habitat; material: feces | host: Homo sapiens | place: USA | collected 2013
TAAGCCCACATGAGCTTGCTCATAGGTGGGTGAAAGACCTTAGGACCCTGGCATCTTTTTATTAAATTATCTGTTTTTTCTTATAATATTCAATCTTTTTTTGCCAACTTGAATTATTGCTCCAGCCATTACAACCAATGTCATCCAAAGAATCGGTGTTGTTTCATCACCTGTTACCGGAACCTTATTTCCATTCGGTTTCTCTGGCTTTCCAGGTTTTTCCGGTTTCTCCGGTTTTCCAGGCACGTCTGCTTTTTCCAATGCAGCAATAGCATCTTCAATTCTCTGAGCCATAGCATCAACTTCTGTCTGCTCATCAATCTTCTTACCACGTACAACTGCGGCAATTGCTTCTTCTACCTTACTGAAATCCTTATAGTCTTTTTTATTTAGTTTCTCTGCTTCGGCAATGGCTGCATCTACCTTTCCATACTCTGCATCTTTCATAATCAATTCAGCTTTTGCAGCTTCCAAATTAGTCAAAGCTTCATTAACTTGCTCTTGAGTTGCTTTTCCATCTGCTAAAACTTCATTTGCAGCCGCTAATTCATCTGCAATCACATCAAAGTTTTCATAATACGCTTCATTTAAACCAGCCACTGCATCTACTGCTGCCTGTAATTCTGATTTATCTGCTTCAGGTTCTACTGCCTTTGCAATTCTTACAATCACAAAAGAATGTTTCTTCAGATTGATGATTGGATTTCCTTCCAATTCAACTTCTGCATCTTCTGTAACCTGCACAGCTGTAGGCTCCTCCGGTGTATTTGCAGCTGTAATAGAATCTGTTTCCAGCTTTTGGATTGTCATCTTATTCCCTGCAACATCAGTTCCTTCTATCTGTAATGCAATATTACGATCTCTATCTCTGTCTGCATTAACAAGCGCAATATACAAATTTCCTTCTGCATCTTTACTTGCAAGAGCTGATAATGTTTCTGCTCCGTTTGCCATGGTAGGAACTTCACTAAATTCCGTTTTTACGATATTATCCCCAAATCCAGAATTCAACATTTTAAATACATACGCTGATGGTGTTGAAAAGAATGTAAACGTACCTTCTCCAGTTGTTGTATTTGCATCCGCACCCTTAACCACCTGGATAACCGCCTGCTGTGTTGGTCCTAAAGAATCTTTGCCATCGCTATACCAATCCGAGAGACAATGTTTTTGAATATAAGGACTTCCCATGCGAACATATTCCATTAATACTTTTGCAATATAAATCGCATGCGTCTGCGACCGCAGCTGTGCCTCTGTATTATTATAAATTCCAAACTCACTGATAACCGGAACTTTTCCTTTTGGCTCTAACAATGCCATCTTATTTTTGACCTTGCCGATTCCACTGACTTCCGCACGCTTCATTGCATTATCATAAAATGCATTTGCATCATTTCCCCCATCAACATGGTCTGAATATGGATGAATTGTCATTCCGTCATACCACTGTTCCGCATTTTTCGCCTCCATCTTATTGATAAAGCCGACCGTTTCATAACTCGTATAAACATTTGCTGTATGTTTTGTACCTTCTATTTTATTGATTTTAGCTGTTGTATCTTTAATTGCTTTCGAAACAGTAATAAATCCATCCCGTTTCACAGAATATGTAGCATAAATATTATTTCCGGCTGTAGGGATTTTACCATTCTTGCCATCACCAAACTTGATGGCACCTGTACTATAATCTACTTCACAATGTGTATCGTTTGGTCCTGATTGACTCAAATCTTCTACCACAGTCCAAGGAGTAAGATGTCCATCTGTTCCGACTTTTACCTGTACACCTTTTTCCATAGCTCTAAACTTTGAATCATCTATAATTTTTCCGTCTTTGTATTCTCCTCCCGGATTTATATTTGCATATCGCAAATATCTTACTTGATTAGGTGAACCATCACTCTGTGATGCTGTTTTATTCCAGTCTTCTTCTTTCACAGTATATCGATCTGTAATCTGTATTGTTCCACCTTCTATGTATGCATCCTCTACACCTTTATTCTGAGCATATTTTGTCCAATATTCTTGAGATGCTGTTCCATCCTCTCCGCCAAGGTTCATCTCATTTCCAATTTCAAAATATCTTACATTATATGGCTCTGTATGACCATTATCTGCACGTACCTGCGCCCAATCAATTCCGCCATTTGGGTTTGTACCAACCTTTGCATTTAAGTACTCTACAAGATCTGCTGCATCTTGTGCATTTCCCCGTCCTAAACTATATACATAAACAATCTCAGAATCTACTTCGTCTGCAAAGGTTGCAATCTCTCCAATACCAAAATTGGGAGCAATTCCCCCCTGTCCCTGATTATTATAAAAGCCATGAATCTGTTTCTTTCTCTGTTCTTTCGGTCCTAAAGTCGTCTTCCAATTGAACAGATTAGAGATGGTACCACCCGGATAACGAATGGAGCCAAATCCTGCATCCTTATACAATTCTACAAATTCATCTTTCATCTTCATATTTTTAGAATCAAAGGTGCCATATCCATTAAACGCATAACGATGATTGATTCCAAAAATAGATTTTGAGTCGATATGCTGTGTTACTTCTTCTGTATTGATTTCCAAATCAATCGGCTGATTTGCCTTATAGTTTTCCATTGCCTTTGTTAGAGTATCTTTTGCAGATTTTAACGTCTCCATCACTGGAGTTCCTGCGGATGTCGCCTCTTTTGCCGCAGAAATCGCCTCCTGTAGTTTTACATGAAGTTCATTCTCCTCCGGCAAACTTCCACTGCTAAGTAACTTTTCGGCCTCTGTAATAAGTACATTTAAATCTACTTTATATAACTCTGTTGCTTTTTCTTCATAAAGGCTCTTTGCCTCATTGTCACTCAAAGCTCTATCATATACATATAGTTCATCAATAAATCCACGCATAGGATGAGGATCTGTAGAACCTGCACTTTTATGAGAACCTACTCTTAGGGTTAACACTTCATCTGTTGCACTATTCCCAATCGTTTTTGCAGTACCATCTAATTCCCCGTTAATATAATATTTTACGGTTTTAGCTTCTTGATCAAACACTACTGTAATATGCTGCCAGTCCCCCTTCTGTACAGCTTTTTCTGTTACTGCTGCACGCTCTCCATTAATAAATGTATCATACTTCCCATCTGATTTTAATGAAAGAAGAGTTCTTCCTGAACGATTTCCTTTATCTTCATGTTGTAAAAGAACCGCTGACGCATTTGTATTAGTCTCTGTGATACTTGTATCATATTTATACCACATAGAAAAAGAAGTTTGTCCGGTACCCGTATTGATATAATTTTCTAAGCTCATATATTTATCTGTACCTGTTCCAAACTTCAATGCTTTTCCAAAAACAGAATTTCCCGTTTCTTCTATTGTAATATCATGTAACACTCCTGTACTGCGATTTCCCTGATCACTTATATTTGAATCAAAATTCCAATGATCTTTTACGTCGCTTTTCCATGATGTCTCTGCCGTAGTTTCAATGCTTTCCGCATATACCGGTGCACCCACCTGAACCAACATAGTCAGTGCAAGAGCTGCACTTGCTACCATTTTCAAGCTCTTTCTTTTCATAAACTTCTCCTTTTTTCTTACTTTTTCGCTATCATTACATACTAATTTCCCCAAACCATTGCTTAAAGCTTATCATTTTTCTTTTCTTAATTCAACCAATTCTTCTTGTTTATCAAAGAAAGAGAAAATGTGAATAATATTACACATTTTCTCTTTCAGATTCAAAACCGATGTCTTTTTATTTTACCTCTATACTATTCCGAACATCACGCCAATTCCCTGTACGAGAAATGCCGCAACCCATGCAATAAAACATTGCCAGACTACTAACCCGACTGCCCACTTTCCGCCCAGTTCTCTTTTTACAGAAGCAATCGCAGCCACACACGGTGTATATAATAAGCTGAATACCAGCAAAGAGGCTGCTGCAAGCGGTGATAATACAGAAGCAATTCCCCCGCCGAACAAAACTTTCAACGTAGACACCACGCTTTCCTTTGCCATAAAACCACTGATTAAAGAGGTACAGATCCGCCAGTCTCCCAACCCCAACGGCCGGAAAATCGGTACTAAAAACCCTGATACTGCTGCTAAAATACTTTTTGCCGAATCCTCGACCATATTTAAATGCAGATCAAAACTCTGCAAAAACCATACCACGATCGTTGCTATTAAAATGACAGAAAATGCCTTCTGAAGGAAGTCTTTTGCCTTCTCCCATAAAAGCTGTGCTACGTTCTTTGCTCCTGGCATCCGATAATTCGGCAGTTCCATTACAAAAGGAACCGGTTCTCCCCTAAAAAGAGTCCCTTTATATAAGAAAGCAATCAAAATACCTGTCAGAATCCCCAATACATATAAGCCTGACATGATCAGACCACCCTTTTTCGGAAAAAAAGCACTGACAAAGAAAGAATAAATCGGTAATTTAGCCGTACAGCTCATAAATGGAGTCAGAAGAATCGTCATTTTTCTGTCTCTTTCACTGGTCAGGGTTCTTGTTGCCATAACTGCCGGAACCGTACAACCAAATCCAATCAGCATTGGAACGATACTTCTTCCTGAAAGTCCGATCTTACGAAGCAATTTATCCATAACAAATGCAACCCGGGCAATATAACCGCTGTCTTCCATCAGTGAAAGGAAGAAGAACAATGTTACAATAATCGGCAGAAAGCTCAGTACGCTCCCCACACCCGTAAATATTCCGTCAATAACCAGACTATGGATCGCCGGATTTACATCTAGGTTCATCAATGCTGTATCCACAGCTGCTGACAACTGATCGATTCCATATTCCAGTACGCTCTGCATCCATGCTCCGATCACGTTAAATGTCAGATAAAATACAAGTACCATGATCCCGATAAAACACGGAATCGCTGTATATTTTCCAGTCAGAATACGATCAATTTTCTCACTCCGAACACGCTCCTTACTTTCTTTCGGCTTCACAACCGTCTGCTCACATAACCGTTCAATAAAATCAAATCTCATATCAGCGATTGCCGCACTGCGATCCAGCCCTCGCTCCTTCTCCATTTGAACCACGATATGCTCCAGCATTTCCAATTCATTCTGCTCCAACTGCAACTGCTTTAAAATCAACGGATCTCCTTCTATCGCTTTTGTTGCTGCAAACCGAACCGGTAAAGCCGATTTTTCTGCATGATCTTCGATCAGATGACTTACCGCATGAATACAACGATGCACTGCTCCGTTGTGATCATTCATATCACAAAAATCCTGACGCAATGGATGCTCCTGATACCTGGCAATATGAACCGCATGCTTTACCAGTTCTCCAACACCCTCATTTTTTGCCGCTGAAATAGGAATCACCGGGACTCCCAGCATCGCCTCCATCTGATTAACATCAATCGATCCCTGGTTTCCAAGTACTTCATCCATCATATTTAATGCAACAACCATCGGAATATCCATTTCCAAAAGCTGCATTGTCAGATAAAGATTCCGCTCAATGTTCGTCGCATCAACAATATTAATAATCGCCTTCGGCTTTTCGTTCAACACAAAATTTCGTGAAACGATTTCTTCACTACTGTAAGGTGACATCGAATAAATTCCTGGCAAATCCGTTACCTGCGTATTCGGATAACCCTTAATAGAACCATCCTTTCTATCCACTGTTACCCCCGGGAAATTTCCAACATGCTGGTTCGCCCCGGTCAGCTGGTTGAATAATGTTGTCTTTCCGCAGTTCTGGTTTCCCACTAACGCATAGGTCAGTCTTGTCTCCTTTGGCAATGGATTTTCATTCTCTTTGGAATGATATTTTCCTTCTTCACCTAAGCCTGGATGCTCTGAAGCTTTAATATTCTTTCGTCCTTCATGACTTCTGCTCCGTTTTCTGATCGGCTCCACCTCAATCTGATCTGCTTCTGCAAGTCGGAGTGTCAGCTCATAGCCATGAATCTGCAATTCCATCGGATCTCCCATAGGTGCAAACTTCACAACAGTTATCTCCGCTCCCGGTATCATTCCCATATCCAGAAAATGCTGCCTTAATGCACCTTCTCCACCAACCTTGCAGATCATCGCACTCTGCCCGATTCCAAGTTCCTTTAATGTCATATCCACACTCTCTTTTCCACTTCTCTTCTTTTGCTTCTTTCTTGAAGTTCACTCTTTGTAGCTTATAAATGAATGCTATTTTGCTTCATTATAACAGTTATTGATAATTTTTACCATTAACAGGTGCGGAAAAGATTAGAATTTTTATACCTTATTACATCTTCCTGTCACTGATTCGTCTTCCTCATTATATAGAAATAATACGGCACCAGCGGAATCAACGCGGAGATCCACGCTGCCGGGTCTGCCAGGCATACACCGGCAAAACTTGCCCTGCCCGATACAATATAGACGATCGCCGCCCTTGCGATCAGTTCAAAGACGCCTCCCAGCATCGGTACAAGACCGTATCCAAGTCCCTGCAATGTATTCCGGTACAGGAAAATACTTCCTAAAAATGGATAACACCAGAAGACCATCCGGAAATAAGTGACTGCCGCACTGACTACTGCAGTTTCTGACGGACTGATAAACAGCCAGGTCATATATCTTCCAAAGAAGAAAACCAGTACCATTGCAAAAATACTGTATCCCCAGATCATAAACTGCGTACAGCGGACTCCCTGTCTGATGCGGTCCATTTTCCCTGCACCACGGTTCTGTCCTACATAAGTTGCGATTGTAGCACCAAAAGCAACCAATACCGTCATAATAATATTTTGCAGTTTACTTGCCGCTGAAAATCCTGCCATGGCATTTTCTCCATATACATTGATCGCACCTTGCACGATGATTGTTCCGATTGCCGTGATCGAGAACTGTAATGCCATCGGAATACCCAGTGCCAAAAGCCTTCCCCATGCAGAAAGAGAAATCTTAAAGTCCTCTTTTTTCAAATGCAGGATCGGGAACTTCTTTATAATATAAATCAGGCAAAGTACTGCGGAGATTCCCTGTGCAATGACAGTTGCATACGCACACCCTTCGACTCCCATGCCGCCAAAAATAATAAATGCCACATCCAGTGCCACATTAATCACCGCTGAAATAATCAGAAAATACAACGGTGACTTTGAATCACCCAACGCACGCAGAAACGCAGCAAGTGAGTTATATGCGGCTGTTACGATCAGACCTGCATAGATAATTCCCATATACGCCTTTACATCCGGCATGATCTGATCGGAATAATTCATCAGTCTTAGGATCGGCTCATTCGCAAATCCAAATCCGATGGTCATCAATAATGCAAATCCAAGTGCAAGATAAACCGACATTGCCACATAATGCCGCATCCGGTCATATTGCTTTGCCCCGAACCACTGAGATACAAGGATCGCAAATCCACTGCTCAGTCCGTTCAGCCAGCCCGTTACAAAAAACATCAAAGATCCCGTACTGCCAATCGCTGCCAATGCCCGTACCCCAAGGAACTGTCCGGCGATGATCGAATCTGCCACGTTATAAAACTGCTGGAAAATATTTCCCAGAAACATCGGGATCATAAACTGCACGATCAGCTTTGCAGGACTTCCCGTTGTCATATCATGAATTGTCTTCGTTGCCTTTACAGCACTGTTATTTTCACTCATGCTCCATCCACTCCTTTTCTTTTGTCGTAATTTCCCTGATCACAATTTTCTCTGTCGTTATTCTCTCATCTGCCTGCGACTTTTCCACGCAGACCGAAAGAATCCATTTCTCCTTTAACTTACATTGCATTGCCCCGACTTTTTCATCCGTACACGGAACTTCCCTCCATCCCGGATCCAACTCCGGCTGAAATGCAAAATCCGTCAACTTTACCGTCATTCCCTGCCCACTTTGCTTCACATAGCTTTCCTTTAAAGTCCAAAAACGGTAAAAAATTTCCTTATATTTTTCTTTCTCTGCTTTGTTCCAAAAAAGAAGTTCCTGCTCTGCTCTGTCAAATACCTTCGGAATAACTTTTTCCTTCACTTCTCTGATCCTTTCAACATCCACTCCCGTTTCCGTATCACTGAATACGCAGACTGCCAGTCCTTCGCAATGACTGATATTAAAATGAATTTCCGGGTGATTCCGCAGATATGGCTTTCCATGCTGCCCGTAGGATAATCCGGCTCTCACAGATGTATTCACTTCCATTCCATAAAGTTCTCTCAGTCCGACCGCAAGCAATTCTGTTCCCGCTTCATGCTCCGTCCTGTGCTTCTGTCCTGTCCTGTTTCCGTCATTCTTTTTTGATATCGGCAGATACATGATATAGATATGGATCACTTCTGCAACCTCCCGCTTTTCATTCTTAAACTCATCTCAAAGAAGATTCCAACGTCTGATTGTAACGCACTCTTTTCGATTTATCAATTCGTTTTCCGATAAATTTTATCATTTTTCTTGCAACTCCATCTTTGGTGTGATAGAATGAGGCAATCCTGCGAGGGAGTAGTCGACGCTTTGATATAAGCTTATATACAGGCTTCAATCCTGACTTTTACAAAAGCGTTGTATTATCGACATAATGGTGCAGAAACACCCGGTATTACTATAAACGACGAGACTCATGGGGCGGTATTTTTATACTGTCCCTGAGTCTCTTTTTTTGCATTACAGTCATTACCTGTCACTTTTTAATGTAAAGAAATGAGGAAAATGAAATGGGATTAATTGAACTTTTTATTCTTGCTGTCGGTCTTTCTATGGATGCATTCGCTGTCTCCGTCTGTAAGGGGCTCTCCCTTGGGAAGATCAAGACGAAACATATGTGCATTGCCGGTGCATGGTTTGGCGGATTTCAGGCTCTGATGCCTCTGATTGGCTATTTTGCCGGACGCTTTCTAAGTGATTTTGTAACAAATTATTCTCACTGGATCGCATTTATCCTGCTTGCCATTATCGGAGTCAGCATGATTAAGGAGTCCTTCGGTGATAAAGAAGAGGTAGATACCTCCATGGATGTAAAATCTATGTTCCTTCTGGCTGTTGCCACAAGTATTGATGCACTGATGGTTGGTGTAACTTTCGCTTTTCTGAACGTTGCCATCTTTCCGGCTGTTCTCTTGATCGGTGCAACCACCTTCGTCTGTTCCGCTGTCGGAGTCAAGATTGGAAGCATCTTTGGAATGAGATACAAATCCCGTGCGGAACTTTGTGGTGGAATCATTCTGATCCTGATCGGATTAAAAATCGTACTAGAGGGAATTGGGCTTCTCTGAACCCAATTCTCTTATCATGCAGTATTGCTTCAGATGAAAAGGTGCTTTTTCAACCACCCCGAATGTCTTAAATCCAAGATGTTCATAAAATGCGACGTTCTTCGGATTGTGCGTCTCTAAAGAGATCATCATACCATGCTCTTCTGCCTGGTCGATCACTTCCTGCATCATCATCTCTGCCAGTCCATGATGCTGATATGCCGGATCTACCGCAAGGTAAATCACATGCAGCCGCCGGGTCTGATGAAGCTGTGCCGTCCATGCCGAGTTGAGATAATCTTTTCCAAGCATAAAATTCCAAAAAGTCCTTGTGCTCGGATCTTCATGAATCAGCCATCCGTCTGTCACCAGGCTTTCTTTCAGACTTACAAAATAATTATAAAATGCATGACGGTGATCCGACTCATCAGAAACGATCAGGATTCCTTTCAGCTCTTCACTGTCCGCATACACCTCACACGTTTCAAAACATTCCGTTACATCGCACGAAAATAAATGCGGCATCAGTCTTTCCCTTGTCTCCTGATCTTCGATCAACGCACTGTACAGCGGATCATTTTTAAAGCAAATCGTCAGTATCTCCCTTAACCTGTCCAGATCTTTCTCCTGAACCCGGTATAAATTTTTGCATTCCATATTTTTTGTCGGAGGCTTAAGTCAGTACCTTGCCACCTCCGGCTCCTTCCTTTTATTATTTTCTTCTGTATGGTTCTCTTCTGTATTATTCGATCCTGTAGTCTTTGATTTCCTGTAAACTGGCTTCCATCATCTTCTGCATCTTTTTTACAGATTCTGTCATATACCGGATATCATCCGTCAGATATGCCCTCTGTCTTCGCTGTGCTGCCTGCAGCCGACGTATTTCCTCTTCCAGATCCGGGATCTGTCCATGCTCTGCCTGTTGGCTTTCCAGCTTTCTAAGCCGTTTCACGATCCCGTAAAGATTTTCATGATGCAAAATTCTTCCGGCTCCCCACATCAGCCTGTCTTTTGGCTGATGAAGAATATATTCTGTAAAATGATAATAAACTTCCTCGTCGAAAAGAAATGCATAACAGTTATTATCCACTTCATAGAGTGCCTTCAACGCTTCTTCTATTTCGCCCTCTTCCAGTGCCTGCACCGCCTGATTCAGATAGCAGATATTGTTCGATGCAGCTTCATGTGGGAACAATACTTCATCCTGCCAGTTCAGCCGCACAAAATAATCCTGTCCCTTTCTGAAGATTCCAAGCAATCTCTGTGAAATATCCTCACCGCTTTTTGCAGCCACCGGGCAGACAATCTGTGATTTTTCAATCCATTCATACAATTCTTCCGCTGTCCGCTCCGCCTGTTCCGTCTCCCGGATCAGCGTCTGCATCACTCCCTGCAGATCTTCTTCATCCTGTTCTGCCATCCTTGCAGAGACAGAACTGTGCATTTTCCTGAACAGATGGGAAAAATCCAGTGGAGGAAAAATCAGCGTATCCAGCTTCAACAAAAGTCTTGTATAGAGTTCATGGTGAAACCGGTAGACATTTTCCTGATAAATCTCTTCATTATCATACTGCGAATGATAATGTGTCTCCATAAAAGGACCGGCACTGAAATCATTCACCGTTGACGGGATTCCCGCAATCGCCATAGAGAAATCATCCGACCATGTCTCGATCGGGGCAAGCACAGTCAGTCCATCCGGGTAGGCATCCTCTGGCACAATCATTTCATCTGCAAACTTTTTCAGAAAATCTGCATATTCATAAGTACAGCGAATGGCATCCCGACTGCTGTGAGCATGTGCCGGCAGTTCAAAGTTCAGATCTGCCAGCACCTTTCCCTGCCACTCCGGATGGATGCGGAACACCTGATTCCATGCTCCCGTAGACCAGTCATACTTTGAATCACACACACCCCATTCTTCTGCTGCCAACGCACAGATCACGATCGTATGCCGGGGTCTGTAACCGCTCTCCAAAAGTGCTTTCGCAATGCCAAACGTCATGGACACCGCACAGTTATCGTCCTGAAATCCATCAAAATAGGAGTCATAATGGGCTGACAGAAGGATCATCTGATCTGTCTCTGTTCCCGGGATCTTCCCGGTAATATTATAAGCCGGACGATTTCTCTCCACCCGTGAACACGCATCCAGTTCTACCCTGACAGATCTCTCATTTTCACAAAGGCGGTCTTTCAGAAGGGCTGCATCTCTCCTGGAAATTGAAAATGCCGGTGCATACTCCGGTCCTGCGATATCCTGGGCATTCAGTGCTTCATCATCCACTTCTCCATATCCCTGCATCTGCACAGCGATCAGCCCCACTGCCCCTTTCAGATATGCCTGATAGACCGGATAATTGATCCACCATTCATCTCTCTGATTGATATCTGCCAGTACCAGCTTCCCCCGTACATCCAGATTTTTATAATCCGCTGCCGTCCCTCTTCCTACATAAACCAGCTCATACTCTTGAAATCCATCTGTCTCAAAATTCGTCTGGTAAGCTCCAAGCTGACAGGTATATTCTTTCCCGCTGCTGTCCTTAAACCGCAGAACTGCCCGCCCGAAAGTCCACGAATCCAGCCAGAATTCTTCTTTTTGAACATCAGTCAATCCGATGGATCTCATTTCCTCATACAGGAAATCCCCGGTTGCCTTCTCTGCATGAGAACCTGCGGTACGGAAACCTAATACCGGGTTCGTCTTCTCCCGCTCCATCTGCTTTGCCAGCCGACAGGAATAGTCTGTATCAAGATGGGAAATACATCTTTGGATGATCTCCTCTTCCGTCTCTTTTTCTACTCTGCATTCTCCCTGAGTTCCTGCTGTTCCACTCATAAGTCATCCCTCCGGTCATTCAAGATTCACTGTGGTTTATTTTAACATTTTCATGGCATTTCTACAATGACGATCAACAAACATCTAGGAATTCTGCATCCGAAAATCTCTTGTAACTCTCTTCCCGGTTCCCATCTTTTACTTTCCATATACATATGCTATAATAAATCTGTATGTGTCCATCCGCTGTATTTTTATTCATGATATACCGGATGGATCTGAAATTTACCATTATTTCTCAATAAAAGGAGTTATTGATTATGAAAATTATCGTATTAGCCGGAGGTCTCAGCACAGAACGTGATGTATCACTTTCTTCCGCTGCCGGCATCTGCCGTACATTACTTGAAAAAGGACATGATGCGTTCCTTCTCGACGTATTTATGGGACTGGAGCATACACCGGAAAATCTCGAAGATGTCTTTACACTTCCGGATCATGGCCTTGATATCGTCAAAAATATCAGCACAGAAGAACCGGATCTTGCCGCAGTTAAAGCATCCCGCCCGGATCAGTCTGACTGCTTTTTCGGTCCGAACGTCATTGAGCTGTGCCGCCTTGCAGATATTACTTTCCTCGGCCTTCATGGCGGAGAGGGAGAGAATGGAAAGCTTCAGGCTGCATTCGATCTTCTTGGCATTAAGTATACCGGACCGGATTCTCTCGGATGTGCCGTTGCCATGCATAAGGGCGTTGCAAAGCAGATCTTCCTTGAGTCCGGTGTAGACACACCTGGCGGTGGAACTTTATATAAGAACGGATCGGATCTTTCCTACCAGTCTCTTGGACTGACACTCCCGGTCGTTGTAAAGCCATGCTCCGGCGGTTCAAGTATCGGAGTTTATATTGTGAATACCGATGAAGAATATCAGAATGCTCTGGAGCATTCTTTCCACTATGAAGATGAGATTGTGGTAGAACCTTATATCAAAGGACGTGAATTCGCATGCGGAATCATTGACGGTAAGGCTCTCCCTCCGATCGAGATCATTCCAAAGACAGGGTTCTTTGATTATGCCAACAAATATCAGGACGGTGCTACCATGGAAGTCTGCCCGGCCGACATCCCGGAAGAGGTTGCAGAGCGGATGAAAGCACTGACTGTAAAAGCATTTAATGCGTTAAAACTCAACGTATACAGCCGTGCCGATTTTCTTCTCGATGCAGAAGGCAGCCTCTACTGCCTGGAAATGAATACACTCCCGGGAATGACTTCTGCCAGCCTGATGCCGAAGGAAGCAAAAGTTGCAGGGATCGAATACAGCGATCTTTGCGAATTAATCATTAAAAAATCAATGGAGGCAAGATACTCATCATGAAAAATATGAGCTTAAAGGAAATAGCTGCTGCCTGTGGCGGCACATACC
>OIXS01001225.1_pt1 | contig 13357 bp, 18 predicted proteins | sample 1587841 | NCBI WGS metagenome assembly OIXS01 (sample SAMN03283254) | human gut metagenome | biome: human-associated habitat; material: feces | host: Homo sapiens | place: USA | collected 2013
TGATCTCCTCCTCAAGCAGGGAGATCTTTTTTTCTGCGCCGAAGCAGCGGCTTTGATAGAATTCAAGCTCTTTCTGCTTGCTTTCCGACAGCTTGCGGTACCGTTCTACCTTTTCGCTTTCATCTGTTTCAAGCGCCTTTTCAAGCGCGCTTTTTATAACGATGCGCATGATCAGATAGTTTAAGCCGGTAAAAATGATGCTCAAAATTATGTAGATCCCCAGCTGCGTCACCTCAGCACCCCCTTGTTTAACATTTCGTTGTAAAGCGCGGATATTTCCGCCTGCTCCTGTTTTGCCAGCTCCCGGCGGGTTTCTCTTGCTCTTTGGCGGAGCTTTTTGTAAATCACTCTGCCGATGAATCCAGCCGGTATGCCGGCGAACGCAACCGCGCCAAGCATTCCTAAAGCCTCTATCATTTCCTCAACCGTCCTTTCCTGTTCATGCCGGTTTTATAGAGCTCGTCCCGCTCCTGTTCAAAGGTTTTAAAGAACGGGCAGATCTCTTTTTACAAACAAGCTCTGTAAGCGCTATGCAGCTGTACTTTTCTCTTTCGCCTTTTCTGAGCTTGAGAAAGGCACAATCCGTTCTGATATGCGGTTCTGCGGATTCAAGCAGCTTTGCTATGGCATTTCTGATTTTAAGGACTTGTTTCTCACTGACGTTTGTGCTGCGCAAGATCTTGTATAGATATATGTCTGTAATGCCCATCTCCACAGCCACCTGCTTCACCTTAAAGCCTGCTGCCCGGATCTCTTCTTTAATCTGTGTCCCGTTCATCTTCCAGATCAATCCTTATCGCGTTATCGAGCGCGTCCTTCCTGCATTCAATCTTTGCACGAATGAACATCAAAAGCGTTTCAGGCTTCACTTTTATTTTGATTGCAATATCATTTATCAACACAGCTATCGCAGTGGTAATTCGCTCGAAACCACCTCTGACTTCGACTCTATATGCGCCATTGTCATGAACGTCTTCTATACTTAGTTTCATTTATAAACCTCCTTGATTATCTTTTATCTTCATCAAAAATTTTTTTAGCTATAAACTGTCCGGTAAGATAACTGCATAAAGCTATCGGGTCTGTGCCGATTTCGATTGCTGCTGCTTTTATAAATTTTGCCGCTGCGGTTTTTATAAACTCTTCATCAGCATGGGCGGATATGTAAAAAGTCTTGTCATCGAATTGCTGAAATTTAAGCGCCTTACTCATAGTTGCTTTCCTTTCTTCATTTCTTCATAATCTATTCGTTGCTTGCAGTATTCCGCCAGGGCAAAAACATTTACAACCGGCTTGTTTCCGATATTGATAGACGGAAAGCCGGGGGAACGCATCAGATCCTTTGCCCGCCGCTCGCAGCACCGAAGCGCCTTTGCAACCTGCTCCGAATCAACAAAAAGCTTGTCGATCTCAATGGAATTGATCTCTTCGGCGAGCTTTTTTAAAGCTTTCAGGCGTTCCAGCTCGTCATCATATTCTTTAATTGGTATCATTTAATTCACCTCCTATTCTTTCAACAGAAAAAACGTAGTCTGCATTATATTCATTGAGAACGGTCATTATTTTTCTAAATTCCGTATAGGTGAAATCGGTGATTCCATTAATTTTGTTATTAACTGATTTTTCGGAGACACCTAAAATAACGCTCAACTGTTTTTTCGTAATGCCTTTAGAAATAAGAATTGCTTCTAAATTTCTGTACATAAGTTTCGCTCCTTTCTACCCGTAGGGGTAACTTTGACTTAATTATATACCCCTAACCGTAATTTGTCAACAAAAAAATTACGGTTAGGGGTAAAAAATTTCTTGATATTGTAAAAATTATATGATATTATTGATTTATAACGAGGTGGATTTTATGAATTTTTTAGAAAAGTTAGATAAACTAATGGAGCAAAAAGACTTGAATAAACATAGCTTATCGGAATATTGCGGCATACCATATACAACGATTGACGGTTGGTATAAAAAAGGTTATGACAATATACGTATTACTACTTTAAAAAAGCTTTCTGATTTTTTTGGTACTTCATTAGACTTTTGGGCATTCGATGAAAATGAACGAGACACGCTCTCAATAAAAAAGCAAGAGTTTATTGCTTCAATTTCAAAACTTGATGATGATCAGCTGGAGCTTCTATATGATATTGTTGATTCAATAGTAAAGAACTCTCAGCCAAAAGATGATTAAATTCTTCATTATCCATTTTAGAAATTTCTACAATCATTTTTTTATACTTATTAAATTCCATCAATAACACACCTTTTAAAAAATAGAACATACGTTCTATTAAATGATATAGCCGATAATGAAAATTATCAAGACTTTTTGCTTTTTGTAATAATTTGTAAATTTTTCCCATTTCTAATTTTTACAATACTATTTTTACAACAAGTATTCAAGCGGTAAATTTTTCCATTTTACTGAATTTTCAGCTTTTTAAGCTTGTTTTTTCACTGCTTTTTTTAACATTTATGTGTTTTTTATGTTGTAATGTGTTCTAAATTGTATTATTATGTTTTTACAAATACTTTTTTTGTAATATTGAAAAGGAGTTTATTTATGGGATTCAGGTTCAGAAAGTCAATTAAGATCGCGCCGGGTGTTAAACTCAACTTAAATAAGAAAAGCGCCGGCGTAACGTTCGGCGGCAAAGGATTTCATTATACAGTCAATTCAAACGGAAAAACAACAAAGAGCGTCGGTGTGCCCGGAACAGGGCTGTATTATTCCACTACCTCCGGAGGCGGTTCCGGCAGCAGCTCCGGCGGCGGGAACAACGGAGGCAGCGGCGGCAATCATTACGGCAACAACTATAACGCGCCGCAGGGGCCTATGTACCAGCCGCCGCAAAAGAACTATACATTGATAACGATTCTGTTGCTGATATTTTTCTTTCCCGTTGGTTTGTATTTCATGTGGGCTAAAACGAAGTGGAATAAAGTTGTTAAAATCATCATATCGGTATTTTTCGGACTTTTAGTTTTGGCATCACTGATCGAAAATGCTGCTACTTCCGATCTTCCGGCTTCAAGTGCGGGAATCCAAAGCATAGAGATTGAGGAAAGTGAAGTCCGAATGGATCTGGAAGACATCAATAATATGTTCAGCACGATCAATGTTGATTATAAGCAGAATAATTCAAGCGATATTTTAGAGGGCGATTTTGTATTTGTCTTTGCAGACGAGGGAATTGCCAGCGCTGAGGTTCAATTCTTGTTTGACAGTTCATTCTCGGCAGAGCTGAGGGCAGAGGGTCCTGGCACTACCACCATGCACATTGAAACGATTGACGGTGTTATAAAATCAAACGAGATCACGGTTGAAGTTATCGGCGAACGCGCTACGCTTGTTGATATTGAGGATGAAACAGAGACGACCGAAACAACCACGGAAACGACTACAGAAACGACTACAGCGGAAACGACCACAAGGGAAACAACTACAGAAGAGGAAACAACAAAAGATACCAGCCGCACGGTATATATCACTCCGACGGGTGAAAAATACCATTACAGCAGATCCTGCGCCGGTAAAAACGCAATAGAAACAACCCTTAATGAAGTTAAGGACCGTTATGATCCGTGCAAGAAATGCGCTCAGTAAATAGGCAAATATAAAAAATAAGCCCTGCTGCGGCAGGGCTGTTTTTGAAGGTGATTAAATTGAAAAGCAAATCAAGGTATAACGGCGAGGGATCTTTCTATTTTGACAAAGCCAAAGAGCGTTATTACGGCGTTGTAACCGTAGGCTACACAGCGGATAATAAACCGATCCGTAAAAAGGTAAGCGATAAGGATTTTAATGCAGCTCGCAAAAAATTCAAAGAATTAAAGGCGCAGATCGAGGCGGGTACATATGTTGATAAAGACGATAGCCTGCTGCAAGATGTTATATCTTCTTTAATTGAAAAGAACAAGCTGCTCAATCTGATTGGGCAGACGACCTATAACCGTGATCTCGGCACGCTGAAGCATATACAGCGTGATCCGATCGGCAAGATGCCGATTCAGTCTATAACGGACAGAGACGTACTTATCTTTTTAAATAAAAAACTTGACCTTTCTGATTCCTATCTTAGAAAGATCTGGCGGCAGTTGAATATGGCGTTCAACCATGCGGTAGCGGAGAATATCATAAACAGAAATCCGATGGCGCAGCTCCGGCGCCCAAAATCCAAAACACCCACTAAAAAGATCTATGCCTTAACCTTGCAGGAACAGAAAAAGCTTGTTGAAACACTTTCCGGTGCAGAGCGCTATAACAAATTCAGCCCCGTTCTGCGGCTGATGCTTTTAACCGGTATGCGACCGGGTGAGGCGCTTGCGCTGGATAAGGACAAGGATTTGAACTTTAATTTCAAGCGGATCACTGTCCGCCGAACGATTACCAGAGACGCAGCAGATCGGTATGTGATAGGGGAGAGCACCAAAACAGAAAACGGTACCCGCACAATCGTCATGACGGATACCTGCTGCGACCTGCTTCATGAGATCCTTGCAAGCTGGGAGCCGAATCCAGACAATCTGCTTTTTTATGATAATGAACACGGCAATCTAATCAATCCGTGCCAGCTTAATAACGCTTTCAAGAGAATCGTAATAAAGTACGGCATTATTCCTTCGCACAAGGAATTTCAAAGACTTTCCACCTTTTCAAAAGCGCCGGCTTATCGAAAGTATTCTTTTTATGAAAAGCAGGGCGATGAGTATAAACACCTTGGTAAGGATGCACCGCAAGCGTGGGAAAGAAATTATAAAAGTTTTTTCCGGCTCGTGACGGTTCTCGATAAACCCGTAAGCCCTCATATGCTGCGGCATACATTCGCAACGCGCTGCATAGAAAGCGGAATGCCTGTTAAAGTGCTCTCCAAAATCCTCGGCCATGCCGACATTGAAACGACCTTGAATACGTATTGCGACGTTTTTGAGAATTACGAGAATGATGCCATGCTGCAGGCGGAGAGCTATATGCAAAATATGTCTTTAACGGGCTGATTTACGTCATTGCTCCCCGCATTGCTCCCCGGTTTGATTTCAAATTTTAAAAATCCCTGATTTTAAGCCGTTTTTCAAGTGAATATGCTTTATTCTCATGTGGTCACTCCGACCAAAAATAAGGAATCTCTTGCCGAGATTCCTTCTTTTTTTATAATTAAACAGGATTTGAACCTGCGAGCGAGTTTCCGAGAGGCAAGCCCAAAAGGGCGCAGGCGATCGGGAGGAGCCTCCGGTGGAGGCTCCGATAATGAGCAGGAAAGGCAGACCTGTCACTCCGACCGCGTCGTCGCGGACTTTGTATCGTTCGCGATGACTTTTGATTATTATATGAAGTCATCTCTCGCTTACGCCGTCGCTCCTCCTTTCCGCAAAAAGCTACGCACCGCCACTTGTTCAAATACAAATACTCTCGGCATTTTGCCGGTTTCATCCGCTTTTTGCGGCATCATATAAAAGGATTTGAACCTGCGAACACAAAACAAAGCTCCGCTCAGACAAAACCGTTTGAGCGGAGCTTTCCGTTTTATTTTGGAAAAGATTTATATAATTAATTATACTTCGGTGTGGCGTATCCTATAATGCCATAGCTGCTTACGGAATACGTCTGCCTTTTTACTACGTCTCTTGAATTGCCTTCTATGGTGTAGACCTTGCCGTTTTCGCACCTTTCAACGATTCCGATATGGTGGGCATAGCTGTAGCCCCAGTTGAAGAAAATCAGATCGCCGGGCTTCGGCGTGTAGCTGCCCCTCTTTTTGAAGAGACCCCTATCCTGATACCATTCAAGGGTATCCTGCGGCTGCTGGTAAAGCGGCACTGCGCCGGATTTATAATAACCGCATTCATTTGCGCACCATGTTACAAAAATATTGCACCATGCCACTCTGCTGCTGTAGCCCGCCCAGGACCAGTATTTTTTGCCTCCTGAATATCCGAGCTGGCTTTCGGCAACGTCAACGATTTCATTGCGCAGCGTTTGGGCGGAAGCGGTACTGCTCCAGTTGGAGTAATAATTCACACCGTCTATCGTTTTATATGTTCTAACCCTTACGTAATACTTTGTGCTGTCGCTCAGGCCGGTGATGCTTGCGGAATTTTTAGTAGCGGGCGATACAGTCACCGTTTTTACGCTTCTGAAATCGGAATACGCGCTGCACTGAACCTGATAACCGTTTGTTTGATCGGTCATCGTGCTCCAGGAGGCATTGACGATCCTTCTGCCGCCGGAGGCCTTTACGGAAGAATCGCTGACGCCTTTCGGGCCGATGGTAAAGCTCAGCGTTTTGCTGCCTCTGTAGTTGCCGATAAGCGTTACGGTTACGGAATAAGTGCCTATTTCTATTCTTTCACCGTTATATTTTACGGTGTAATCCTCGTTTAATTTAAGCGTGTTGCCTTTGCTGTCTTTTACGGTAAGACCTGGGCCAAGAGGACTGCCGGTGTATTCATAATTTGTATAGTTGAGTTTAACGCTAAAGACATTTTCCGTTATGGTGAAGTTTTTTTCAATTGTTCCATAATAACTGCCCTTGAGCGTGATCTTTACGGAATAAGTACCCGGTTCGATCCTGCCGCTGCTGTACTGATAAGTATAATCCTTATTTTTGGTAAGTACTTTGCCGCTGCTGTCCGTAACGGTAAATCCGGGGCCGAGCGGCTTTCCGGCATATACATAGCTTGTTCTGTTGAGCTTAACATTTACTTTGCTGTCCGTTATGGTGTACTCTTTTGTGATCGGTTCATAATAGCGGTAATCGCCGGCAAAAGTGATCGTTACGGAATACGTTCCGGGCAGTATTCTTGTGCCGTTATATTTTAAGGTGTAATCCTTGTTGCGTACCAGCGTATTGCCACGGCTGTCCGTAACGGTGAGTCCGGGCCCGAGCGGCTTGCCCGCATATTCATAGCTGGTTCTGTTGAGTTTAACGTTGATCTTGTTTTCCGTGATCTCAAAGTATTTTACAATCTTGCCGTAGTAGTTGCCTTTGAGGGTAATGGTAACATAATACGTGCCCGGCTCGATCCTGCCGGCGCTGTATTGGTAAGTGTAATCCACATTTTTGATGAGCACCCTGCCGTTGCTGTCCGTAACGGTGAAGCCCGGCCCAAGCGGTATTCCGGCATATACATAGCTGGTTCTGTTGAGTTTAACATTTACTTTGCTGTCCGTAATCTCAAAGTATTTTACGATCTTGCCGTAGTAATCGCCTTTGAGGGTGATGGTGACGTAATAGGTACCCGGCTTGATTCTGCCGCTGCTGTACTGATAGGTGTAGTCAACATTTTTTTGCAAAACCTTACCGTTGCTGTCCGTAACGGTAAAGCCGGGGCCGAGCGGCTTGCCGGCGTACTCATAGCTTGTATAGTTGAGTTTAACATTTACCTTGCTGTCGGTAATGTCAAACTCCTTTGTAACAGATTCCGTTCCCTCATATTCGCCTATGAATGATACGGTTACCGAATATGTACCGGGCTGGATCCTTTCACCGTTGTACTTGACGGTATAATCCTCGTTGTAGGTAAGGAGATCTGCGTTTTCATCATATACCTTAACGCCGGGGCCGAGGGGAGAGCCTGTATATTCATAGCTTGTGTAATTCAGTTTTACATCCGGTGCTATGGTTTTTGCACTTGCTTGCATTCCGGTAAAAGTCATAATCACGGAAAGCGCCGCAATAGCGCAAAGCAATGAAATGATCTTTCTTTTCATTTTACCACTCCCTTGTAGAATATAATAAAATACTTTATTATTATAGTACAAACCTATTTCAAAATCAACTTATTATGTCTTATGTCAGGAAAAATGTTCCGAAAACAAAAAATATTGTGCTGCTAATGCTGTCTGCAAGCGTGATTGACAATATTGTGATAATTGACATAAAACGGTTTAAGTATTATAATTTATACGGAGAATGCTATAGCAGATGGAGTCACACCCGATATGCTGTAAATTCGCCTGTGCGGCAGCTTTTCACTTTTTCGCCGCTGGTGGGTGTCGGTTATAGTTAAACATGAAATCATGCGAGGAAGAAAAGGAAGATCATTATGGCAAAGGTTTCGATTATCGTTCCTGTATACAATGCTCAAAAATATTTAAGCCAGTGTTTGGACAGCCTTTTGAACCAAACGCTTAAAGAAACGGAGATCATCTGCGTGGATGACGGCTCTGCGGACGATTCTGTTGATATCATAAATCAGTATTCTTCGAAGGACAGGCGGGTCAAGCTTATTCGCCAAAAGAATTCCTATGCCGGCGTTGCAAGAAACAACGGTCTTAAGCAGGCTGCCGGAGAATATGTTGTTTTTGTTGATGCGGATGATTTTTTTGAAAGAGATATGCTTCGCTCCATGTATGCGCAGGCCAAGAAAGACAATGCGGAGATATGTCTTTGCTCCGGCAGGATCTTTAATGAGGCAACCGGTGAATACAAAGCGGCAAACCATTATCTTAACGTAAATTATCTGCCGCAGGAAACGCCGTTTTCCGCGAAGGATGTTTCAAAAAGGGTGTTTAATTTCGTTTCGCCCGGCCCGTGGACAAAACTGTTCAAAAGGGATTATGTTATAAAAAATGGCTTTCAGTTCCAGGCTACCAAAAAAACGAACGATCTTTTCTTTGTATACTGCGCGCTTGCCTGCGCACACTCCATCACATATGTAAATGAGCAGTTTGTAAATTACAGAACAGGGAACGTTCAGAGTCTGCAGGGAAAAACAAAAGAACTGAACACAGATTTTTACACGGCGCTTTTTGCACTAAAAAAAGAACTGCAAAGCAGGGGCGTGTTCGCCGAATTTGAACAGAGCTTTGTAAACAGAGCGCTGAGTACCGGCCTTTACGCGCTTGATAGGGCGGATACAAAAGAAAACTATATTGTTTTGGCAGATAAGCTGCGCGAATCATATTTTTACAGGCTCGGCGTGCTTGGTCATTCACGCGGGTATTTTTATAATAAAAATGATTTTGATAAATTACTGGATCTGATGCAAAAAAGTTCTGAAGAACTGTGGAATCAAAAGAATGACGAGGAAAAGGAGAAAAAAAAGCCAAAACCCGGATTTGATTTCGGCAAATGGCAGCCCCCGGCAGAGATCTGCGCAGACGGCAATATAAAAGTTTCCGTTATAATACCGGTCTACAACGTAGAAACGTATTTGGAAGAATGCGTGGATTCCGTTACAAATAATTCGCTAAAGGATATAGAGATCATTTGTGTTGACGACGGCTCTACGGACGGTTCTTTGCAGATTCTTAAAAAGCTTGCGGAAAAAGACAACAGAATAAAGATCATATCAAAAGAAAACGGCGGCCTTTCCTCCGCAAGAAATGCCGGGTTGAAAGCTGCCGCAGGCGAATATGTTCTGTTCCTTGACAGCGATGATTACATTGAGCCCAGAGCGCTTGAATATCTTTACAGTGAAGCCAAGGCAGCTGATCTGGATCAGCTGTTTTTCAGTGCAAGGCCGTTTTATGAAAATGCCGACTCTGTGGATATCCATGTTGACTATACAAGAAAGGCGAAATACAACGGCGTTATGACCGGCAGGGAAATGTTTGTTATCATGAGCGAAAATGCGGATTTCAAACCGTCCGCCTGCCTTCAGATGAACAAAAGGGCATTCCTTGCCAAAAACGGTATTACGTTTATAGAAGGTATCATTCACGAGGATAATCCGTTCACTGTATTGTGCCTGTTTTTCTCTGAACGTGTGCGCTATGATGATATTGACCTTTATAACAGGCGCTTGCGGGAAAATTCAATCATGACAGGTTCTGCGGGCATAAAAAGTTCTTACAATTATTATCTTGTAATAAAAAATATTGAGCGTATCGCGCAGGAAAACCGTTTTGCCGAAGATGCTGCCTTTTATGCGGCGCTTAAGGCGCAGCTGAAAAGGATATCTGCTTCAAGCGCCGATTCTCTGCTGCATGCAACGCAGGAAGAGATTGTTGCCTTTATGGCGGGCCTTGATGAAGCAACGGCGATAGATTATTACTGTATGATACAAGTGGTTTCGGAACTGAGAGAATCGAACAGGGTTCTAAGCCGCATTGCAAGGCACTCTAAAGAAAAAGAACTCATGAATGGATATAAGGAAAAATGCCGCGAGGCGGAGCTTAAGGCAGGAACTGCCGGCGGCTTGGGAAAGAACTTCCTTGGCAGGGTGAAGCGGCTCGTTAAAAGAATCGTTAAATAACGGGATATATATCGGCATATATGCGTATAAAGAACGCCCCCTTGGTGCAAAATGATATGCACCAAGGGGGCATTTTTATGAAACCGGCAGATCAGAATCGTTTAATCTGCGGCAGAAATAAGCTTTTTCCTTATTTTTTGCAGGCGCGTGCGCGCGGCGGAGGCGCTTATCCCAAACGCTTTGCCGATCTCTGCGCTCGTACAGCCCTGCACGCGCATGAGCAGCAGCTCCTGCTCCTTTATGCTCAAAGCATGAATGGAAAGCCTTGTTTCCAGCGCCTCAAACTGCCCGTCAGGGGCAGGGATCTCAACAAAATCATACAGCGGCAATGTTTCAAGCAGGCGCGCGGTGCTTCTGTACCTGTCCGCGCGCACGTTTTTAGCGATCCGGTATACAAGCGCGCCGCCGTTTCTTACGCCGTGTGCGCGCGGCAGCCATGCCCAAAGCTGCAGAAAGCTCTGCTGGGTCAGATCTTCCGAATCCTCAACGGAAAAATCCTGCCTGAAAAAGCGAAATATTTTTTTGTAATATTTCTCATAGATCTCGCCGAACAGCGCGGCGATATTCTCCTCTTTCATAGTTTAAAGAAACGTTTTATATCTGCTGGCGGCAGACATGGTCTGCATGATCCCCAGCGTGCGCCTGCTGCATTTTATGGTTTGACCGGCGGCAAAAAACAGCTTTCTGCCTTTCAGCAGGGCGGGCGTTATATCCAGCTCAAACGTTAAAGCGTTTTTGCATAAAACGACTGTGCCGTCCGCCAGGTTTTCTACAAAATCCTTGTCTACAGATGCTTTATCGGCAAGTATTTTTACATTTTTTATCTCAAAGTCCACGGCGCAGGTCCTGCCGTTGCATGCCATAAGCTCAGCGGGGTAGCCTTTTTCGTAAACCACCGTGCCGTTCACTTTGATTTTTATGGCTTTTTCTTTGGAATGGAGCAGCGCCACAATATCGTTTACGGTGTAGAACGTATCTTCGCTGCATTTTGCGCAGTCCAGCTCTGCGGCGCCGTTTATGGAACAAAACTGAACGTCCTTATCCGTAAAGATCTCATCCGCCACATTTTTGATCGGTATGCTGCCGTACGCCTCCATCAGTGCCTCGTCCGGCTTTTCGGGCAGGATCACCGTTGCCGCGTTGAGCATTTTAATGTTTTTGAGCGCGGCGGGCGAATAGTGCCTGAGGTCAAGCAGGGGGGTATTGAACATGTTTTTATACCTGTCCGCATCCTGCGCTTTTGCGTTCTTTTTTCTGAATAATGACATTTTCCTCCGTCCTTTCAATAACATTTGGAGAGCTCTCACTTATTATGACGGCAAAGACCGCAGATCTGTCTGCCCGAAACGAATTGTTTTTTAGCTTTGTGCTTATACCCGCCGCCAGAGCGGGTCGTTTTATCGGTATATCAGGTGTATTTCAGCATGATTTCAGCGGCACTTTTCAGGTCTTGGCATTTTGCGAACAGCAATGCATGAGTTTCTGTATCGCCCTGCCAAAGGTCAGGGATCATGATCACTTTCATGCCTGCGGAATGTGCCGACAGAATGCCGTTTTTTGAATCCTCCAACGCAAAGCAGTCCGCAGGTGAAACGGCAAGGGCGCCGGCAGCGGCAAGGTAAATATCCGGGGCAGGCTTTGAATTTTGTATCCTATCGCCGCAGACGATCGCGTCAAAATAAGTTTCTATTTTTGCGGCTTTGAGGTTTCTGTATACGCCGTTGCTGCCTGTTGACGACGCAAGCGCGATCTTAAAACCGCCGGATCTCAGTCTTTTCAGTGTTTCTTCAAGATACGGCTTTTGGGGTATGCCGTGCTTTTCAAAATGCGCATAGGTGTATTCGCGGCACAGAGAACGGAATTTTTGTATCTCAAAATCCGCGCCGTAATATTTTCGGAGCACCTCGTTCACTGCCGCCTCGTTCATACCCAGCGTTTTGTACGCAAGCCTGCTTGCAGGTTTGATATTCAATTTTTTGCATGCGTAGTCCCAAGCGGAAAAACCAAGGCTTTCCGTGTCAAACAGCACGCCGTCCATATCAAAAATAACCGCTTTCATAAGAACACCACAATCCCTTGCATCAATTGGATTCTATTATCCTGCCGCCCGAACGCGCGGCGCGCCGGAATCTGTTATCAAAAACACCCGCCGGAGTCAAAAGACTTTTGGCGGGTGCGGTTTTATACAGTCAACGGCGGTTTTATTCTTCCCTTGCCGCGCCTGCAAAGAGAAGGGCGGAGCCTGCAGTTTTCTTTCTGAGCACGGCAAATACGGCAATAAGGGCAACGTAAATTGCGATCCAGCAGATATAGGATTTGCTCAGGTGCATGCCGGCATTGAGGATGATAAGCGTGGAGCTGAGTTTCCTTGCCGCACCCAGAACAAAGCCTATTGTTGAAAAATCACAGATCAGCGCGGCATTCTTTCCTCTGTAAACCAAACAGAATATGCCGAGTACGCAGGCGGCGGCAATGTAAAAGCCGGCGTCAAGCGCGTAGGGCAGCATCATGCTGCCTGTTTTTATGTAAGCGTACTGCTCAAGCGGGTTGGATATGCTTGTTACAAAAGGAATTACGATGAGCAGCGCGGCAACCGGCAGCGCGCGGATATGGTTTTCCTTTTTGTTTTGCGAAAGATATATTTTATATACTGCATACAAAAACAGCACAAGCGCCATCTTGCGCACGATGTAATAAACGCAGGCGGCGTCCAGATTATATGCGGAAAGCATGTCAATGTTGGGCGGCAGCAGCTTGAACGCGAAAATGCCCGCTATCATGCCGAAATACGGTTCTTTTGTCTTGATCAGGATCAAAAACACCGCCGCAACGGCAAGCGTAAACACAAATGCCTGAATGAGCGCGGAAGTCTCGCCCCACGGCGTGAGCCTTTTAAATGCTTTTTCGCCTGCGTAGCAGAGAACGACGATTGCAAGCGAAAGCAGCGAAAGAAGCTGATTTTTATTGAATTTGAAATTTTTCATACGCATCACTTTCATATAAAACAATATTATTAACTTTTATTATATAGGAAAGCTGCGTTTTCTTCAATTCGGAAATTTACCAAAATTATCCGCCTCTATGTGTGAAATGTATACAATGGGCGGCGGCAGGAGCATAAACAAAGGCAAAAAAAAGCGCCGCTTTGGTCAAAAAG
>OIXS01001228.1_pt1 | contig 13329 bp, 11 predicted proteins | sample 1587841 | NCBI WGS metagenome assembly OIXS01 (sample SAMN03283254) | human gut metagenome | biome: human-associated habitat; material: feces | host: Homo sapiens | place: USA | collected 2013
CCCTTTGCAACCTCCCGTGCCCTGGAAACACCGATTTTCTCCACCACATCCTCTGTCTCGCGGATACCTGCCGTATCCACAATTTTCAGCGTAATTCCATGAAGAGTAATATACTCCTCCAGAATATCTCTTGTAGTACCCTCAATATCCGTTACAATGGCCTTATTTTCCCCTACAAGAAGGTTTAACAGGGAGGACTTACCTGCATTTGGCTTACCCACGATAACCGTCTCAATTCCTTCCCGGATGATCTTGCCATCTGTGGAAGTTTTCAACAACTCTTCAATGGATTTCTGCTCTTTTTCCACAATTCCATGTAATTTCTGTGGATATCCCTCCAGACTGATGTGCTCCGGATCATCCAGAGCAGACTCGATAAAAGCAATCTCGTAGATCAGGTCGCTTCGAATCTCCTTGATGGTCTTCTGTACAGAGCCTTTCAGCTGACTCATGGAGCTTTTCAACGCATATTCATTCTTCGCCTGGATCACATCCATAACTGCCTCTGCCTGGGAAAGATCCAGTCTGCCGTTCAGGAAAGCTCTCTTGGTAAACTCTCCGGGACCAGCAATCTTGGCGCCGTTTTTCAAAACCGTTTCCAGAACCCGGTTCATGGCATAGACACCGCCGTGACAGTCAATCTCCACGGTATCTTCTCCTGTGAATGTTTTGGGTGCGCGCATGACCATGACCAGAACTTCATCCACCGCTTCTTCTCCATCATAAATATAACCATAATGAATGGTGTGGGTGGGCACTTCTTTAATTTTCTTTTTCCCGCCCTTAGAACGGTAAATGCGGGATATAACGTCCATGGCTTCCGGGCCGCTGATTCGGATGATTCCGATTCCCGAAGCACTCACAGCAGTAGATATCGCTGCAATCGTTGTATTCATGTGATTTCCTCCATGTAAATTACAATCCAAATTATAAACTTAACACATCTTTTGACACTCATATCATTTTATTATACAAAAAAAGTTACTCCAGGGAAAGATATTAAAACAAAAGCATAACGCTTCAGTTCTTCCATCTTTCACCTGGAATAACCTCTTATTCATTCTGCAAATCTTTTATAACACATTCAGATGTTTTATGCAAGATTTACCATCTTTTTAATTTTACAACCACATGACGATACGGCTCTTCGCCCTCGCTGACAGTCTCTACATACTTATTGCCCTGAAGTGCTGAGTGAATGATTCTTCTCTCATATGGATTCATCGGCTCAAGTACAACTGGCTTTCTGGTCTTCTTAACCTTGTAGGCAATTCCTCTTGCAAGATTCTCCAGAGTCTCTTTACGACGTCTGCGGTAATCTTCTGTATCGAGCTTTACTCTGATATAATTTGCTTTGCCCTTATTTACAACAAGGCTTGTAAGATACTGAAGGGAATCAAGGGTCTGTCCTCTCTTACCGATGAGAATTCCCATATCCTCTCCTTCAAAAGCAACTTCCAGACAACCGTCATTTGTGTTGTATTTGGAAGTGATCTCCACTTCACCAAGATTCATAGATGCAAATACGTCGCGAAGGAAAACAATTGCTCTCTCTTCCACTTCTTTGATCTCTGCCGGATCTGTGATGATCTCAACAGGTTTGGACTGTTTCGGCTTCTCTTCTCTTGGCTCTTTCGGCATTTTTTCTTTTGCCGGTTTTTCTTTTACAGGACGCTCCTTGAAGGTTTTTTCCTTCGGCTGACGCGGCTGTTTTTCTTTTGTTTCCTTAAAAGGCTTCGGCTCTTTTGCTTCTTTTACAGCTGCTTTCACCGGTTCACTCTTTGGAGCCGGTTTTTCAGCTTTTACAAAAGTCTTAGCAGGCTTTTTGGTCTGCTCTTCTTTGATCGCATCAACTTTCACAGTATCAACGATTTCCTGTATCTCATCCTCTTCAGAAACTGTATTGATCTTGCGTGCTTTAATGATTGCCGGTTTGCTTCCGATGCCAAAAAATCCGGAACTACCTTCAGAAACCACTTCAATTTCCAGCTGATCACTGGAAACGCCTAATTCGATGCACGCCTTGGTGATTGCTTCATTTTTCGTTTTTGCTGAAAACTGGATAAACTCCTCCATCTATGAAACCCTCCGTTCCCGACAACAATTACTTCTTCTTGTTTCTCTCGTCAAAATCCCTGACCATATTTGCTTTTGCTGTAATACTTCCAGGTTTTGCATTTCTTGCATTCTGGTAGGATTCCTCTACTTTTCTGGCTCTCTCTTCTGTGTTTGTGTTACTGGAACCTTTATCAATCTTGGTATTGATATTCTTAGTAGACTGGTTTGCCTGATTGGTGATCTTCTGCGGCGGAAGTCCTTCCTTCGTACGCTGTTTCTCCATCTTCTTCATGTTCTCGTTTACCAGATCATTGATATCCATCTTATCAAGATGACGATTGATCGCAAACTGCTGGGCACTTCGAACGACAGCACTGGCGATCCAGTAGATACCAAGACCAACCGGGAATGTGAAACAGAAGAATGCAGACATCAGAGGCATGACCATGTTCATGGTTTTCATGGAGTTTGCCATTGCGCTGGCCTGATCATTTCCGTCTGCCGGCTGTGTTGCAGCCTGTGGCATAAGCTTCAGGTTCAGCATCTGAGTTGCCCATGCAAGAACCGGGATCAGAAGTGCTACGATCGCAAGTAACAGAGAACCATGATTTTTGAAGAATTCCATGATATAGTACAGCGGCTGGTCTGCGATATTCAGGCCACAGAAGCCCTGCATCTTGGAAATATTGCCGGATGCTTTTGTGATCGCATCAGAAAATCCTGAAAACTGATTCATCTGTGCCAGCTCTTTCCACTGGGAAGGAGAAAGTGCATACAGAAAATCAACAATCGAGTTACTTGTAGCATTTCCGGCACTGTCCATAACGAGACGCACTCGTGTCATGGAATGGTCTGTGATAAACTGCTGCAGGATATCTGTGTATCCGTTTACAGCTAGCAGGTTGTCAACTACACCAGTAAAAATGTTCTTTACACTTCCAACGTAAGCAGGAATCCGGTAGATAACCTGATACAGAGCAAACAGAATAGGCATCTGAATGGCTAACTGTACACAGCTACCGGTTGGAGAAACACCATATTTCTGATAAACAGCCTGGGTTTCTTCGTTCATTTTCATCATGGAAGCCTGATCCTTTTTACCCTGATATTTCTTCTGGATCTTCTGGATCTCAGGCTGCATGATCGCGCTTAACTTGGAGAATTTCTGCTGCTTGATCTGCAGCGGTGTCATAAAGGCAAAGATAAGAATACTGAAGATAATGATACAAAGACCAATGTTCTGGATTCCGAACAGGCCGTCAAGCATCTTATATATGCCATCCATGATCCATCCCATCACAGACGCGATCTGTCCGATAATAGGAGTTCCGGTTTTTGTTGCTAAAAACAGTTCCAAATTCATTTCCTCCTAGACTTCTTATTCAATTGTAAAAGTCCGGTAACTATTCATTCGTCCACTAACTGCGGAGGTACTGAACAGTTACAAATTCCGATAACTGCTCTGCCCGGGAAAAGGCTGAACAGTCACAAAATAATTCATGGCACAGGGTCATAGCCTCCGTGGGAAAAAGGATTGCATCGCAATATCCTCCATACCGCAAGAAGACTTCCCTTAAATGCGCCATATTTTTCGATTGCTTCCAAACCATATTGAGAACATGTGGGAATATAAGGACATTTCGTTCTCTTCATCGGCGATATATATTTTTGATAGAGCCTTATCATCTTAATCAGAAATTTCTTTATCATGTTCATTCCCTGTTATATGATGCTTTCTTGCAAGATGCAGAAAAGCACTCTCGATCTCGTGAAAGCTCTTGCCCTTGGCTGCGGCTCTCGCTACTACTACAATATCAAGGTTACTGTCAAAATCTGTTTCGTTGAGACGATAGCTTTCTCTAATCAATCTGGTGAGTCTGTGGCGAACCACACTGTTCCCTACTTTTTTGCTTACTGATATTCCCAGACGATTCTTCATGTGCTGATTCTTCAGCACGTACATCACCAGAAGCCGATTTGCGTACGATGTTCCGTTCTGATATACAACTTTAAAATCTTGATTTTTCTTTAAGGACTCTGATCTGATCAAACGAATCCTCCTTAATTAAATTCCGCCTGCGCGGATATTTCTCCGGATAGAAGAAAAGACCACATAAATGCGGTCTTGCAGCTTATGCTGATAACTGTTTTCTTCCTTTTAATCTTCTTGCAGCTAATACTTTACGTCCGCCCTTTGTGCTCATGCGAGCTCTGAAGCCGTGAACTTTAGCTCTGGATCTCTTTTTTGGCTGAAATGTCATCTTCATAGGTAAAGCACCTCCTTTATCTATTTTTAATTGTTATGAAATAACTTATCATTCAGAACATCGTTTCAATTATATAAATAAACCTCCTTTTCGTCAAGTAAAAATTGCAAAAAACCCGATAAAATCAAGGGTTCTGTAAAATACCCCCACCTTACGGTATTTATTTTTTTCTCTTATGTGGAAAGCGCTTATGGTTTACGTAACATTATCCACATTTTGTGGATAACTTGTGGATAACTTGTGGATTGACCGGAAATCTATCCACTTTTTCGGAGGGTTTGTTCACATCGTTTTCAAAAAAATCCTTTATTTGCGGTATTTTTAAGGTGGATTTTTTTATACACATAATTCTTCCACATTTTCCACCAATTCTCGACTTATGGAAACCTCCAGGACTCTTATCCACAATAATCCACCCTAATCCACAGTAATTTCCCCACATTATCCACATTCTTTTCCCCAAAATCTCAAGGATTTTCCATTGCGAAAACCCCATTTTCATTGTAATATATAAAAGGATATCTATCTCCAGTCGCAGACTGGGGTTATTATAATACTCATGGGAGGAAAAAATGGACGCTGTTATTGAAAAATGGGAGGAGATCCTGCAAACTGTCAAATCTGAATATGAGGTGACTGATGTCCCTTTTAATACCTGGCTCAAGCCGCTGAAAGTTTATGAGGTTGACGGAAAGCTGATAACAGTGGTTGTTCCCTCTGAACAGGCAGCGATCGGAGTCAATTACATCAGTAAACGCTACAAAATACCCCTCCAGGTTACTATCTGTGTACTGACAGGCATGGAAGAATGCGAGGTTCGCTTCGTTCTGGAAAAAGATCTCCCCAAAAAAACAGAAAAAAACACTTCTTATGATAAACAGGTTCAGGATACACGTTACGAAGAGGCGCATTTAAATCCAAAATACACCTTCGACACCTTCGTTGTAGGAAGTAATAACAAATTCGCCCAGGCCGCAGCTCTTGCAGTTGCCGAATCACCGGGAGATACCTACAATCCACTGTTTATCTATGGCGGAGCCGGTCTTGGTAAGACGCATCTTATGCATTCCATCGCTCATTTCATTCTGGAACACGACGAAAACAGCCGTGTTTTGTATGTAACCAGTGAAGAATTTACCAACGAGCTGATCGAAACCATCCGAAACGGAAATAACACGGCAATGAGCAAATTCCGTGAAAAATACAGAAATATCGACGTTCTTCTTGTCGATGATATTCAGTTTATTATAGGAAAAGAATCCACACAGGAGGAATTTTTCCATACATTTAACAGTCTTCACAGTGCCAAAAAGCAGATCATCATATCCTCTGATAAACCACCGAAGGATATGGAAATCCTGGAAGAGCGCTTCCGTTCCCGGTTCGAGTGGGGTCTGATCGCAGATATCACGCTGCCTGATTACGAAACCCGAATGGCGATCCTTCATAAAAATGAAGAAATGAACGGCTACAACATCAGTGAAGATGTTATCAAATATATCGCTACCAATATCAAATCCAATATCCGTGAGCTGGAAGGTGCCTTCAACAAGGTCATGGCCGGAGCCAAGCTTGAGAAAAAGGAAGTAACTCTGGAGCTGGCAGAGCAGGCACTGAAGGATATTATTTCTCCGGATGAGAAAAAAGTGATCACACCGGAATACATCATCTCCGTTGTTGCAGAGCATTACGGAGTCACACCTGCGGACTTAAGCGGAAACAAACGAAACTCCAAGATCGTCATGCCCCGCCAGGTTTCCATGTATCTCTGCCGTGAGATCATATCCACACCTTTGAAAAATATCGGAAAAGCGCTCGGAAACCGTGACCATACCACCGTTATGCACGGTATTGAAAAGATCGAAAACGAATTGCAGAACGACGATAACTTAAAAAATACCATTGATATATTGAAAAAGAAGATTAATCCACAAGGTTAGGGAAGTTTTCCACATTACTGGTGTATAACGTGTTGATTGTATGTGGAGAGATGTGTACAACTTTTTTGCCAAAACGCGGCGGTAATTTTATCCCCGGGTTATTCACATGCGAAAATACCACTTTTACACAAAGTTATCCCAACGGAAAACCCCTGAAAACATCAGGCCTGCGGGAGTTTTTCACAAAATCTGGCCCCCTACGGCGGTTACTGCGGATTTTTTCTATAAATATATTTATAAAAACCACAAATTGTTCAGAAAGGGAGTTATACACACTATGAAAATCATCTGCTCCAAATCAAGTCTGTTAAAAAGTGTAAGTATCGCACTCAAAGCAGTTCCATCAAAAACCACAATGCCAATCCTGGAATGTATTCTCATGGATGCAACCACAAACCAGATCAAATTTACCACCAACGATATGGAGCTGGGAATTGAAACGATCGTTGAGGGTACCATTGAAGAAAAAGGTAAAGTTGCTCTTGATGCAAAAATCTTCTATGAAATCATCAGACGACTTCCGGATAATGATGTTACCATTAAGACCGATGATAAATATGCAGCAACCATTACCTGTGAAAAAGCAAAATTCAATATCCCTGGAAAATCAGGAGAAGATTTTGCTTATTTACCTATGATCGAGAAGGATGAACCGCTGACGATCTCTCAGTACACACTGAAAGAAATGATCCGCCAGACTATTTTTTCGATTGCTGTAAATGAAAACAATAAGCTTATGACCGGTGAACTTTTTGAGATCAAAAATAACTGTCTGAAGGTAGTTTCTCTGGACGGACATCGTATCTCTATCCGCAAAATGTCCCTTAAGAAAGATTATTCTGACCGTAAGGTGGTAGTTCCGGGCAAAACTTTAAGCGAGGTCAGCAAGATCCTTTCCGGAGAAGTGGATGATCAGGTCAGCATTTACTTTACAAAAAACCATATTTTATTTGAATTTGATCAGACTATGGTAGTTTCCAGACTGATCGAGGGAGAATATTTCAGAATTGATCAGATGCTTTCCAGTGATTATGAGACAAAACTGAAGATCAACAAAAAAGAGTTCCTGGATTGTATCGACCGTGCCACACTTCTGGTACGTGAGGTTGATAAAAAACCGATCATCATCAACATCACAGACGATGATATGGAGCTGCGCATTGATTCTGCAATGGGTTCCATGAATGAAGAGATCGATATTGAAAAAGAGGGTAAGGATATCATGATCGGCTTCAACCCGAAATTCCTGATCGATGCGCTTCGTGTTATTGATGATGAAACCGTGACGATCTATCTTGTAAATCCGAAGGCCCCGTGCTTTATCCGTGACGATGAGGAGAACTATACTTACCTGATCCTTCCTGTAAACATCAACCAGAATCAGGCCAGATAAAACCTGGGGTAATGTGACCGTTTTTGACCGATTGTGCATGGGAATGCAATCGTGTTCTGAAAATTGTTTTATGCGTAAACTGCTGGAAGGGGGTATTTAAATTACCACCTTCCGGTGAAATTTGTATTTTGGGGGATTTTAAATACCGTCAGAAGATCAGAAAAGACCGATCTGACGGAGAAAATACCCCGGAGATAAGAGGAGAAAAAATTGGAGATCAGAATTAAAGACGAATTTATCAAGCTTGGTCAGGCGCTGAAGCTGGCCGGTGTTGTGGAGGACGGCGTTGAGGCGAAATATGCCATCAATGATGGTCTGGTACTGGTAAACGGTGAGGTGGAGAACCGCCGTGGCCGCAAGATCCATCCTGGAGATACCATTTCCTACGATGGAAAAGATATTTATGTGATCGGGTGAAGGAATGTACATTGAATCCATCAGACTGAATAATTTCAGGAATTATGAGTCGCTGGAGATGAATTTTGATCAGGGCACCAATATTCTCTACGGCGACAATGCCCAGGGAAAGACCAATATCCTGGAGGCGGTTTATCTGGCAGGTACCAGCAAATCCCACAAGGGAAGCAAGGACCGGGAGATGATCCGCTTTGAGAATGAGGAATCCCATATCCGAATGATGGTGAAGAAGGGCGATCTTTCATACAAAATAGACATGCACCTCCGGAAAAACAAAGCAAAGGGAGTTGCCATCAACGGGCTGCCGATCCGCAAGGCAAGGGAGCTGCTGGGGGTGGTGAATCTGGTGTTTTTTTCTCCGGAGGATCTTAATATTATCAAGAATGGACCGGGAGAGAGAAGACATTTTCTGGATTCGGAGCTTTGTCAGCTGGATGGTGTTTATATCACGGAGCTGGCCGGCTACAATCACATTGTGAACCAGAGAAACCGTCTTCTCAAAGACTGTTATATGAACCCCGGGCTGAAAGGTACCCTGGATGTCTGGGATATGCAGATGGTCGATTACGGAAAGAAGATCATCGGGAAGCGGGAAGCCTTTGTGGAGGAGCTTAACGAGATCGCAAGGGGGCTTCATAAAGGCCTTACCGGCGGGATCGAGGAGCTGGAGATCCTGTACGAGCCAAGTGTGACGGCGGCGGAGTTTGAGGATAAGCTTTCCAGGAACCGGGAGCGGGATCTTCGGATGAAGTTGACCTCCGTGGGACCGCACAGAGATGATTTCTGCGTAAAGGTCAACGGGATCGACATCCGGAGGTATGGTTCCCAGGGGCAGCAGAGGACTGCGGCCCTTTCCCTGAAGCTTTCGGAGATCTATCTGGTGAAGAAAAAGATCCGGGATACACCGGTTCTTCTGCTGGATGATGTTCTTTCGGAGCTGGATAGCAGCAGGCAGACATATCTGCTGGAAAGCATCCACGATATACAGACTCTGATCACCTGTACAGGACTGGATGATTTTGTCAGCCATCAGTTCAAGATCAACAGGGTTTTTCAGGTGGTAAAGGGGCATGTTTATATGCCTAAAGGGTTTTGACAAGCCCGTATGCATATGGTAAACTGATTCTGATTATGGAAAGTTGGTGAATATTTTGGATAAAGAGGAGTTTCGCGTTAAGCTGGGACAGATCAATAAGCTGGTCGAGACCCAGGATTACAAAGGCGCCATGCAGATTGTGGACAGCATTGACTGGCGTCGTGTGAAAAACGTCCGTACCCTTTGTGTAGTGGGCGAGATCTACGCGGCCAACAAGCGCTATGAAGAGAGCAAGGAAATTTTTCTTCTTGCCTACCACAGAGCGCCGATCGGCAAGAACATACTTTACCGTCTGATCGAGGTTTCCCTGAAAATGGGACAGATCAGTGAAGCCACAGAATTCTTTGATGAATACAGAGAAGTGGCAGGTAATGATAACAGCCAGTATATACTGAAATATAAGATCGCCAGAGCGAAGAATGCATCTCTGAATGAACAGATCCGTATTCTTGAGGAATATAAGGAGAAGGAATTTACGGAGCGCTGGTCCTATGAGCTGGCCAAGCTCTATTACAAGGCAGGAGACAAGCAGAAGTGCCTGGATCTCTGCAATGAGATGATCCTTTGGTTCAATGACGGAACTTATGTGATGAAGGCCCTTGACCTGAAACAGCGGATGGGTGTTCTCACTGGCGAAGAGAAAGAGAAATACGAACAGCGTTTTATCCCGAAGCTGATCCCGCCGGAAAAGGCGCAGGAGATCAGGGAGAGCAAGGAAGCATCCGGCGAGTATGAGGAGGCAAAACCGGTCACAGATACTATCCAGGTAGATGATGAGCGGGATCTGAACAGTGCGGAGACATTCCAGGAGAAGCTTTCCAAGGGATTCCGTGATATCTTTGGCGGACATAAGAAATCTGCGGAAGAGGATATGGAGGAAAAAGAAGCTGCGCAGGATGAAGAGCCGGATGAGGTTTCCACAGGCTCTGAGGATGTGACGGAACAGGCGGAAGCGCCGGAGGCTGAGACTGCTGCGGCAGCAGAACCGTCAGAGGAGTTTACAGATTCTGAGGAGATCGAAGCAGCAGAAGGAAGTGAGGAAGCTTCGGATGAGCCTTCTGAAGAGCAGGAAGAGTTTTCCGGACAGGAAGCGGATGAGATCCCGCTGGCATCCGGTGTTGAGAACCTCTCATCCGGAAGTATGAAGCTGCAGGCTCAGGAACAGCAGGATAAAGAGGAAGAAGAGGCTTATCAGGAAGCGGAAGAAGCTGAGGCTGAGAAAGCTACAGAGATGTCTTTGTCCCAGAGTGTTGCAGAGATCATGAAGGAGAAGGCTGCCGGAAATGAGGAAAGTGAGGAGAAGCCTGCAGGGGTTCCGCTCAATGAGGAAGGCAAGCCTGATTTTTCCGCAACGATCCGTATGCCGGAGCTGAAGATCCCGAAGTCCATGATCAATGTGGACCCGGAGAATGCAAGCAGTTCCGCGGAGATCCCGGATGCGTCTGGAATTTTCGGAAGTATCGAGGATATTGCGGCATCTGTAGGTGACAGGTCAGGGAAGGATAAAGATAAGGATTTCAACCTGGAGGATACTATTCTGGCAGCAGCTACACAGCAGGGAATCGATATCCCGGAGGAAGAGAAATCTCCGGATGTCCAGCAGTCCGACGTAACGGAAGAGCCGGCTGGTATTGAGGATCTGGATATTGCGGCTGATGAATTTGTTCCGGAGGAGCCGGATGCGGCAGATATCGAGGATATCATGGCGCAGATCTCCGCTCAGCAGGAGGAAGAGGTAACGGAGACTTCCGATACCAGACTTCCGGATATCGTCTTTGATGAAGATGAGGAGCCGGTTACTGAGGAGGATCTTCAGGCTGCAGAAGCAGAGTTTCTGAATGGTCCGTCAGGAGTACAGAAGCCGGTGGAAGAAGAGGATGTGCTTCCGGAGATTCCTTCACTGGAATCTGAGGAGCAGGTGCAGAAGGCGGCAGCAGAGCCTTCAACGAAGCTTCATCATGAGGAACCGGTGGCTTCAGCGGAAGAGGAAAATCTTCTTGATGAGGAAGAAGAATACAGTGATGACGCCTTTGACTTCCAGGATGAGGATGATGAGAATGAGGATGATTTTATCAGCAGTCTCATCGGTGATGATTCTGATGAAGCCATGGAAGAGGACGATGAGGAAGAGGAGCTCAGCGAGGAAAAGCAGCTTGAGAAATTTATCGCTACGATCCATCCGGAAAAGGATCCTACAAAGATCGTTTCCAGAAAGAAAGAGCTCACAGATGAAGAGAAACAGCTTTTCACCTATTTTGTTACAGTTCCCGGAATGAAGGAACAGCTGCTTGATGTACTCTGCGATGTGCAGATGGGCGCAGCAGACAAGACCTCCCAGACCGGAAATGTGATCGTTATGGGCGGCAGAGAAACAGGTAAGACGAGACTGATCTCAAGTCTGATCCCGGCAATCTGTAAAGAGCTGAATATCGAGGCTTCCAAGGTTGCCTATATATTTGCGGATGATCTCAACGGAAAGGATATTCCGGAGATCGTATCCAAGCTTGCCGGCGGTTTCCTTGTTATCGAGGATGCAAACCAGCTTTCCCAGGAAACAGCAGATGAGCTTGAGGAAGCTATGACCGGAAACACAAAGGGAATGATCGTGATCCTGGAGGATGAAAAGATCGGTATGCGTAAGCTGATCGCAAGATATCCGAAGCTTGCGAAGAAGTTTACATCCATGATCAACATTCCTGTATTTACAAACGATGAACTTGTTAATTTCGCCAAGGTCTATACCATGGAGAATGGATTCCGTATCGACCAGATGGGCATGCTTGCTCTGTATAATCTGATCGGGATCAACCAGAAGGAGGATCAGCCGATGTGCATCGGTACTGTGAAGACCATGCTGGATAAGGCTATGGAGAGAGCTCAGAGCGGATTGTTCAAGCGTTCCAAGAAGCGTGTGGACCGTGATGGCTACACGGTACTTTTTGAAAAGGATTTCAGCTGAAAATAAGAAAAAGCAGAGGTAAAAAATATGGCCAGACCTTATCTTGGTAACCCGAAATATACCATTGAAGTCCTTCAAAAGTATCATTTTGTTTTCCAGAAAAGGTTTGGTCAGAATTTTCTGATCGACGAGCATGTTCTGGAAAAGATCATTGAGTCTTCGGGTATCACGAAGGATGATTTTATACTGGAGATCGGTCCGGGTATCGGAACTATGACCCAGTATATTGCGGAGGCTGCCAGAGAGGTGGCTGCTGTGGAGATCGACAGTTCGCTGATCCCGATTCTTAAGGATACGTTGAAGGACTGGGATAATGTTTCCGTGATCAATAACGATATCCTGAAAACGGATATCAAAAAGATCGCAGATGAGAAAAACGGCGGCAAGCCTGTGAAGGTGGTTGCGAATCTGCCGTATTATATTACGACTCCGATCATCATGGGGCTTTTTGAGAAGAATGTTCCTGTGGATTCGATCACTGTCATGGTGCAGAAGGAGGTTGCAGACCGTATGCAGGTTGGTCCCGGTACCAAGGATTACGGTGCGCTTTCCCTGGCTGTGCAGTATTATGCGAAGCCGGAGATCGTTGCGAATGTACCGCCGAACTGTTTTATGCCGCGGCCGAAGGTTGGAAGTGCGGTGATCAAGCTGACGCGTTATGAGAAGCCGCCGGTGGATGTGAAGGATGAGGGGCTTATGTTCCGTCTGATCCGTGCATCTTTTAACCAGAGGAGAAAGACGCTTGTGAACGGGATCAGAAATTCCGGAGATTTTTCCCTGAGTAAGGAGGAGATCGAGGATGTGTTCAACAGGTGTGATCTTCCGCTGAATATCAGGGGTGAGGCGCTGATACTGGAGCAGTTTGCGATGCTTGCCAACTGTATTTATGATGAGAAAAATTAATATATGATAAATGCAAAAAGAGCCCGGGCAGCTGTTCCGGGTTCTTTTTGCGTTTCCGGACGGGAATGTTGGAGAGGTTTCCTGTCCGGACCTATATATTTGTCATAGAAAGGAGGTTATGTCTGAGGTGTCAGACATAAGTAAGTAATGAAAAATTTACATTTTTTATTTTACTGATGAGATGTTAGGAAAGTTTGTTTAAAATATGAAAATATTGTGAATATATTTTTGGCGATATACATAAAGTCTGAATGGTGTGGGTGGGAATGGGGAAAATTGAGGTTTACAGAGGGGTG
>OIXS01001239.1_pt1 | contig 13230 bp, 8 predicted proteins | sample 1587841 | NCBI WGS metagenome assembly OIXS01 (sample SAMN03283254) | human gut metagenome | biome: human-associated habitat; material: feces | host: Homo sapiens | place: USA | collected 2013
AACGGCTTCCTACTTTTTATGCAGGTCCGGGTAGTCATGCCTTCTAAATTAAATCCCAATTTTCTTCTTCACTTCCGTCTCAACCAGCACATTCTGATACCTATATATACTAAGCAATATTCCAAACATTATATAACTTATCATAATTCCGCTTCCTCCTGCAGTCAGGAAAGGGCAGTAATTATTCGAAAGCGGAAAACAGCCCAGATTCTCCACTACATATCCGATGAACTGAGTAAACAGGACCACCACGCATCCGGTTCCCATGATCATGCCAAGTTGGTTTTTCTGGTGTCCGGTCTTTTGCAGAAACCAGATCAGGACAGCGCCTATGACAGCAATCGCCAACACTGCCGCCAGTATTCCATAATAATGTATGACAAATGTCAGCATATAATCACTGTTAAAAAAACCTATCTTTTCACAATCTCCACGTCCTGTAAAATGTGCTCCTGAGATCATATTTCTTATTGTGCCCCATAAACTTCCTGCATCATTGCCTTCCGGATGAATGAATGCCGACAGTCTTGCCGACTGGTAAGCTCTTACATATCCCATTTTAATCATTAATGTCATCCCTGCTGCCGGAAGCAGGATTACCAGACTCCACATGGTGATCAGCGTTCTTTTTCTATTCACTTCAAACCAGTCTTTCCAGACTGCAATTGATAACAAGATCAGAAATGTAAATTCTACACTAACTGCCATCGACAGATTCGCAATGCGTAAAATGAACCATATCGGAAGCACCTGCCACAATATGGCCTTTGCGATACCGACACATCCTGTTTTTTTACTTCGCATGCTATATAATATTGCTGCATATAGCGGTACGATCAGATATAACAGCGGCCGTAACGGTAATGCCATACCGAATAAAAACGGAATTCCGTATACCGCTCCGTTGATATACACCGCTCCCACGAATATACCCAGTCCCATTACTACGATCCATATACCTGCCAGCCGCTTTGCATATTTTCCGATCCAGCTGTAATCAACATAACAGATTCCGATCATACAAGCCAGCCCTGCAAATGTCCACGCAATATTTTTCAGATAATCAATATTGCCGCCAATCCCCGAAGTAATCCCTTCTACCTCTCCCGGATTATTTCCCACATCTGCAAGGGCACTTGTTCTCAGACAGTACATCAGAAGAATTCCTGCCAGATTCAGAACTGCAATAAGACCGATCATTTTCCATGCCATTTTTGGTCTGTGAATCTGGTCCATCTCGATTCCTACTTCTACCGGATCGCCCATCTCCAGAACCGCTGCCTCTTCCGCCTCTGAAGGTTCCATTCCTTCTGTCATATAATCGCACTTCTGGTCTTCGATATGATCTTCCAGTTCTTTGGTCACTAGTGGAAGTGCGCGTTTACAGCGAATCTGGTCTGTTACCGTCTGTATATATCTTCTCCTATCCAAAGCACACACCACCCATCACATCCAGAACCGCCTGTGAATATTCTTTCCACTCTTCTGATTTTCTCTTTAATTCCTTTTTGCCTGCTCTTGTAATGTGGTAATACTTCCGGATCTTTCCGACTGCTTCTTTTTCATATGCTTCCACGAATCCTTTCTCCTCCAGTCCATGCAGAAGAGGGTACAGGGTTCCCGCCTTCAATTCAAATACATTCTTTGACTTGCCGCGCAGGGTATCAATCATTTCATACCCATACATATCCTTTTCTTCTAATAATTTTAATACCAGCATCGTTGTACTTCCCGAAACCAGGCTTTTATCTACTGCCATCTTTTTTCTTCTCCTTTCCATGCATAACATATAGATCATCTATATATTGTATCGGTTATCTACATATTATATCGATTACCTATCTATGTCAATATGATTCCTGTTATTTTATTTCAGAATCTTTTTATATTCTTTTTTTCTGTCAGCCTCTTTCGAAGATATAATAAAAAGAAATGTCAGTTCCGGCTTGCTTTTACCGAAACTGACATTTCTTTTTATTTCTCCGTTTTCACTGGTCAGAGCCACTTTCCCCGTCCCCATTGGCTATCCAATGATGTGTCTTGCTACATATACACCGCTTGCCGATGCATGAGAAAGAGAATGTGTCACTCCACTTCCATCTCCGATCACATACAGACCTTTATGGCAGCTTTCGAGATTCTCATCGATGTCTACTTCCATATTATAGAATTTCACTTCCACACCGTAAAGAAGCGTGTCATCGTTCGCCGTTCCAGGTGCTACTTTATCCAGCGCATAGATCATCTCCACGATACCATCCAGGATTCGTTTTGGAAGTACAAGGCTTAAGTCTCCGGGTGTTGCAGATAAGGTTGGTGTTACAAGGCCTTCTTCAATACGCTTCTCTGTACTTCTTCTTCCACGTACCAGATCACCGAAGCGCTGTACAATAACACCACCGCCAAGCATATTGGAAAGTCTTGCGATACTTTCCCCATAACCGTTGCTGTCTTTGAACGGTTCTGAGAAATGTTTTGCAACCAGCAATGCAAAGTTCGTATTGTCTGTCTTCTTCTCATTGCCTTCATAGCTGTGTCCGTTTACCGTGATGATTCCGTTGGTATTCTCATTTACGACAATTCCATTTGGATTCATGCAGAATGTGCGGACATTATCTTCGAACTTCTCTGTACGATATACAATCTTACTTTCGTAGAGTTCATCTGTCAGATGCGAGAAGATAACTGCCGGAAGTTCTACACGGACTCCGATATCTACACGGTTAGATTTGGTAGGAATCTCCAGCTCTTTACACACTTTCTCCATCCATTTACTTCCGCTTCGTCCTACAGAAACGATGCATTTTTCACATTCATAGTTTCCTTTTTCACACACCACTTTGTAACCGTTTTCAATTATTTCGATCGTCTCTACCGGTGTATCAAAATAGAAATCTATATGATCTTTCATCTGGTCATACAGATTCTGAAGCACCACATAGTTGATATCTGTTCCAAGATGACGTACCGATGCATCGAGAAGATTCAGCTTGTTCTGCAGACAAAGCTTCTTGAACTTGGTTCCGGCTGTCGAATAGAGTTTTGTTCCTTCCCCACCGTTTTCCATGTTGATTTCATCTACATACTTCATCAGTTCTACTGCCTGTTTCTTCCCGATATATTCGAACAATGTTCCCCCGAAATCATTGGTAATATTATATTTCCCATCAGAAAATGCTCCTGCTCCCCCGAAGCCGCACATGATCGAACATCGTTTACAACGGATACAGCTCTTAATTTTTTCCCCGTCAATCGGACATTTTCTCTTTTCAAGCGGATATCCCTCTTCAAACACGGCAATCTTACATTCCGGCTTCTTTTTCATCAGCTCATACGCCGCAAAAATCCCTCCCGGACCTGCTCCAATAATGATCACATCATAATTCATAAGTATCTTCTCCTTCTCATGACATATATATAAACCTTTCTTCCGGTTTTATATTTATTTTTGTTTCTAATTATACTATTTGCAAGTAAAGTGCCGGCTATATTTTACGTTGACATTCACATTTCGTCAAGCTTTTTCCATAGATTTTTAAAGATTGTCAAAGATTGTTCACAGTATATATCTCTCTGCATTTTTGTAATGTTTTCCAACAGACAAATTCTCCTTTCCGCATCTATTCTTCTTTGCTTGTTTTATGCATCATTTTGTTGTTTTTATGCATTAATTTGCATATTTTCCAACTTTTTTCTCGTTTTTTCTTGCATATTTATAAAATCAGGTGTATAGTATTCCTTGCAGCCGCAAACGCACACTGTCAAAAGAAAGACTTGACTTTTCCGGCTGTATACGAGAAGATTATTTTAAAGCGATTGATAAAACTATATTTCATGTAGGAGGATATATAAGATGAAAGAAAAAGTTGTATTAGCATACTCAGGTGGTCTTGATACCACAGCAATTATCCCATGGCTGAAAGAGACATTTAACTATGATGTTATCTGCTGCTGTATCGACTGTGGTCAGGGGGAAGAACTGGATGGACTGGAAGAAAGAGCAAAGCTTTCCGGAGCAGCCAAGTTATATATCGAAGATATCGTAGATGATTTTGCTGATAACTACATTGTACCTTGCGTTCAGGCACATGCCGTATACGAAGATGAATATCTTCTCGGAACTTCCATGGCCCGTCCTGCAATCGCAAAACGTCTCGTGGAGATTGCACGGAAAGAAAATGCTGTTGCCATCTGCCACGGTGCTACCGGTAAAGGAAATGACCAGATCCGTTTTGAACTTGGTATCACAGCACTTGCTCCGGACATCAAGATCATTGCTCCTTGGAGAATGACAGATATCTGGACCATGCAGTCACGTGAAGACGAGATTGATTACTGTAAAGCACACGGAATCGACCTCCCATTCGACGCAAAGCACAGCTACAGCCGTGACCGTAACTTATGGCATATCAGCCATGAAGGTCTGGAACTGGAAGATCCTTCCAATGAACCTAACTACGATGACCTTCTGGTAATGTCTACCACACCGGAAAAAGCTCCTGACAAAGCAGAATATGTTACTATGACTTTTGAAAAAGGTGTGCCTAAGAGTATCAATGGCGAAGAAATGAAAGTATCTGATATCATCCGCAAGCTGAATGAACTTGGCGGAAAACACGGTATCGGAATCATCGACATTGTTGAGAACCGTGTTGTAGGTATGAAGTCTCGCGGCGTATACGAGACACCTGGCGGAACAATCCTGTATGCCGCTCACCAGCAGTTAGAGGAACTTATTCTTGACCGTGCTACAGCAGAAGTGAAGAAAGAAATGGCTGACAAGCTTGCCCAGATTGTATACGAAGGAAAATGGTTCACACCACTGCGCGAAGCAATCCAGGCTTTCGTTGAAAGCACACAGGAATATGTAACAGGTGAAGTGAAGTTCAAACTGTACAAAGGAACGATCACAAAAGCCGGAACCACTTCTCCGTACTCTCTGTACAGCGAGTCTCTTGCAAGCTTTACAACCGGTGATCTGTATGATCATCATGATGCTAGTGGATTCATCAACCTGTTCGGACTTCCGCTGAAAGTTCGTGCAATGAAGCTGCAGAACGTAAATAAGAATCAGAAATAATTTTTACAAAAAAGCAACGAAACCTGGTATGCATGAGCAGACATGTGCTTCTTTTTCACGCCACATTTCGTTGCTTTATTTTTTATTTGTATATTTTTATATATTTTTTGTATATTTATGATATAATTTAATTACTTTAAAGCATTCATCTTAAACAGGTAAAAAGGCTGTCAGGTAGCAGTTTTTTTACACACTTTCATTTTTCTTTAAAAGAATCCGGATCTTCCCGTTCTGATTTTATTCGTTTATTTCATGCAATGGATATTGACCGTATATTTCCTTGCATAGTAACATACGCTTTTTTGCCCTCTAAACGTTATGAATGCAGAACGATCCAGATTATTTCCGGCATGTTTCCGTGCATATTCAAAAGGCGTTGTCAGATTTTCTTCTGACAGCGCCTTATTTCTCTTTAAGGATTCCGTAATCTTTAACGCAATGATCCTGTTTTTATGCACTTCTTTGAAACTGCGAATTATACAGTTCAGCATAGAATCCATTCTGTGCAAGAAGTTCTTCATGATTTCCCTGTTCTACGATATCTCCGTCTTTCATAACCAGAATCATATCTGCATCACGTATTGTTGACAGTCTATGTGCGATCACAAAGCTGGTTCTTCCTTTCATCAACTGATCCATTGCCTTCTGGATCTGAATTTCGGTTCTTGTATCTACCGAACTTGTCGCCTCATCAAGGATCAGTATCTTAGGATCTGCAAGCATTGCTCTTGCAATTGTCAGGAGCTGCTTCTGTCCCTGTGACACATTACTTGCTTCTTCATTTAACTCCATCTGATAACCACCCGGAAGGGTCTGTATAAAACGGTGTGCACGTGCTGCCTTTGCAGCCTCCACTACCTCTTCATGCGTTGCATCCAGCCGTCCATAACGGATATTATCTTCGATACTTCCTTTGAACAGCCAGGTATCCTGTAATACCATTCCGAACATTTTTCTCAGATCATCGCGGTTAAAGTCACGGACATCATGCCCGTCCACCTTGATCGAACCACTTCCAACATCATAAAAACGCATCAGTAATTTGATGATCGTCGTCTTTCCTGCACCGGTAGGTCCTACAATCGCAACCTTCTGTCCCGGCTTTACATCCACACTGAAATCATTGATGATCGTGTGATCCGGATTATATCCGAAATGAACATGTTCGAAGCTTACGCTTCCTTCCATTTCATCAATACATGCCGGATGTTCCACTGTCTGGTCTTCTTCCGCCTCCTCAAGGAATTCGAAGACACGCTCAGATGCTGCAGCTGTGGACTGTAACATGTTTGCCACCTGCGCAACCTGCTGGATCGGCTGCGTAAAGCTTCTTACATACTGGATAAAAGACTGGATATCACCAACCTGGATTCTTCCTTTCATAGCAAGATAACCGCCCAGGATAACTTCTCCGACATAACCAATATTTCCGACAAACTGCATGATTGGCATCATCATTCCGGAAAGAAACTGCGATTTCCATGCAGAAGTATATAAAATATCATTGTCCCGCTTGAATGTAGCGATTACATCCTCCTCTTTATTGAATGCTTTGATGATATTATGACCGCCATAGATTTCTTCTACCTGTCCGTTTACATGGCCCAGATACTCCTGCTGGCTCATGAAATACTTCTGCGAACGTTTTACGATCATAGAAATCAGTCCCATTGAAACCGGAAGAATCAGAAGTGCTACCAATGTCATCAACGGACTGATACTGAGCATCATGATCAGCACACCTATGATCGTTGTCACCGATGTGATCACCTGCGTTGCACTCTGGTTCAGGCTCTGGCTTAAGGTATCTATATCATTTGTGATACGGGATAACACCTCTCCATGTGTCTGTTTATCAAAATAATTCATCGGCAGGCGATTGATTTTTTCTGAGATTTCTTTTCTCAGACGATAAGTCAGCTTCTGTGATACTCCTGTCATGATATACCCCTGTACGAATGAAAACACTGCACTTGTCAGATACAGGCATAACAGAGTCAGTACAATATGTGCGATCTTGTCAAAATCGATCCCAGCTCCGCCGGATACTTTTCTAACCAGACCTTTAAATATCTCGGTCGTTGCTTTTCCAAGTATCTTCGGTCCTACGATATTAAATATCGTACTTCCGATGGCAAATACAATCACAAAAAATATTCCAATCTTATATGCGCTCAAATATGCCATCAGCTTTTTCATCGTGCCTTTAAAATCTTTTGCCTTTTCATTGGACATTCTCGGTCCATGTCCTCTACCTCTTGGCATATGATTCCACCTCCTTAAGATCTTCTTCTAATTCATTCTCTGATAATTGTGAAGATGCGATCTGATAATATGCTTCACAGTTCTTAAGCAGTTCTTTATGTGTACCTTTTCCGACGATCTGACCATCATCTAACACAATGATCTGATCTGCATGGAGAATCGTACTGATTCTCTGTGCGACGATCATAACCGTACTTTCGGATGTTTTCTCTTTCAGCTTTGCACGAAGTGTTGCATCTGTCTTATAATCCAGTGCTGAAAAACTGTCATCAAATATATATACATCTGGATGTTTTGCTATCGCTCTTGCAATCGAAAGTCTCTGTTTCTGACCTCCGGATACATTCGATCCTCCCTGGGAAATGGTACTCTTATACTTTTTCTTCTTTTGCTCAATAAATTCAGTTGCCTGTGCGATCGTTGCTGCCTCTGTCATCTCGGCTTCACTTCCATCCGGATTACCATATAAGATATTTGAAGCAATATCGCCTGAGAATAATACAGCTTTCTGCGGTACATATCCCAGTTTCTCCCGGAGTTCGTGTTGTGATACATTTCGGATATCTTTTCCGTCAATCGTAATCTTACCGTCTGTAACATCATAGAATCTCGGAATCAGATTCACCAGCGTAGACTTACCACACCCGGTACTTCCGATAAATGCCGTCGTCTTTCCTGGCTCTGCGGTAAAGGAAATGTCATGCAAGACATCTTCTTCTGCCCCCGGATAACGGAACGATACATGGTCGAATACAATCTTTCCTTTTCCTTCTTCCGGAATGTGTGACGGGTTCTTGGGATCATGGATCATAGTCTCACTTGTCAGTACTTCGTCTACACGGCCTGCAGATACAGCTGCTCTTGGCAGCATAACCGAGATCATACAGATCATTAAGAACGCCATGATAATCTGCATCGTATACTGGATAAATGCCATCATATCACCAACCTGCATTGCTCCGTCATTGATGCTGTGACCACCCACCCATACGATCAGGACCGCAATACTGTTCATAACGAACATCATAAGCGGCATCATAAATGTCATTGCGCGGTTTACAAATAAGTTCGTCTTTGTCAGTGCTTTATTTGCATCATCAAAACGTTCTTCCTCGTACTTCTGTGTACCAAATGCACGGATAACCGAAAGTCCTGTCAGAATTTCACGGCTGACAAGATTCAGTTTGTCAACCTGATTCTGGATTAGCTTAAACTTCGGCATTACCACCAGGAATAAGAATCCTACGATAACTATAATAACAGCAACCGCAAGTCCGATGATCCACGACATGTCGACATTCGTATGAAAGACTTTCCAGATTCCTCCGATTGCCATAATCGGTGCATACAGAACCATCCGAAGGATCATAACAAGTAATAATTGGATCTGCTGAATGTCATTCGTGCTTCTTGTAATCAGTGATGCCGTAGAGAATTTATCAAATTCCGCATTGGAGAAACCAACCACTTTACGGAATACATTTTCACGAAGTCTGCGTCCGACACCGGCACCGACACGTGATGCCAGCAGTCCGACCAGTATACTTGCTGCCATTCCGAGAAATGCAAGTGCCAGCATCTTGGCTCCTGTATGTAAAATATAGGTAGTTTCGATCTGATCTGTATCAATTCCTATATGGGTGTAAGCGTCTTTAATGTACCCCGCTGCTGCCTGGGCAATAATTGAATCCTGCATGGAATCCATCTGCTGATCCATCTGTCCGATCAGCGCATTCCTGCCTTCAGCTCCCATAAACTCCAACATATCATAGATATCCATCTTATCAACATTCGGAATTCCAGACATCTGTGTCCGCATCTGCTCTTCGATTTTTTGTGTCATCTCACTGCCAGAATCAAATCCTGCTGCCATGAGCATTGGCTTTCCAAGAATCTCTGAAAGCCTGTCCACTTTCTTTTTATCTTCTTTCACAGAAGCTTTTAATTCCATTACAGTACCATTATAGTCGTATTTTTCCACCGACTCTGTATACGCGTTTTTTACAATTTTCTGTCTGTCCGACGGAACCAGCAGTAACAGATGGTTCAGATCTTTTTTGGAAATTGTATCAGGTAGAGCTTCATCAATGCCGCCCTGCTGGATACCTACATTCACAATATCCGATGTGTAAGTCGGCAAAGACAGATCACAATAAGCCTGGACAACCAGTATGCAGATAATCGCTGCCACAGCAGCTGCATATGGTTTCAGAAACTTAAATAATTTTCCCATTTTCTTATGTCTTTCCTTTCTGCATTCATATCTATATACAACGGATCTGTCCTATCCAGTTCCGTCTGTATATTCTATTACTAAAAACTCCCACGTGCCGATGGACATGTCTTTTCTATGATCGTATCCATATCCACACCTTTGAAATCCTTTGAGTTCAACAGATTGTTTTTCATTTCTGTCAGAAGGCGCTTCATCAGAAGTATCTCTTCTCTTGATATTCCCTGATAAACTATTTCTTCCATTTCACAAATTACTCTTTGAATTCCTTCTATACATTCTTCTCCTTTTGGCGCGAGATGAATTTTCACCACTCTTTGATCCTTTTCATCCTGTCTTCGTGTCACATATCCTTTTTCTTCCATCTTCCGTAACGCAACAGTCATGGATGGCGGTGTAATGCCGACACGTTCTGCCAGTTGTTTCTGCGACTGTTCACCCCAATGTTTCAACGAAAACAAGACTCCCGCCTGACTTGGTTTCAAGTCCATTTTTTCCATACGCTTCATTGACTGATATTGCATAAATTTCATTAATTGAAATACGGAAAAAAATGTTGACGTTCCCATATCTTTTTCCAAATCCTCTACCTCCTTTTATTAATTAGAATTCTAACGATTATATTAGTCATTTCCACCAATATTGTCAATGTTTTTATATTTTTTTTATATTTTTATTGTTTGTTTTATATTTTATTTATTTAGAATACTAACTAACATACAGTCAAAAAAATCCCCGGAAGTCCACACTTTTGCGCAGATTTCCGGAGAGTTTTCACACTCACACAGCTTATATCTTCAAAATCTGATTCTGATCTGTTGTTTAATTTTCCCCAAGGTATTCCAAAAATTCGTCTTCCGGAAGCGGCTTGGAATAATAATATCCCTGTATACAATCACAATCGTTTTCCCTCAGGAATACAACCTGTTCTTCCGTCTCTGCTCCTTCTGCCACCAGCTGCATCCCCAGTTCATGAGCCATCGCAATGATAGATTTTAAGATGCTTCTCGACTTCGGATTTGTCTCAATCTGACGTACCAGACTCATATCGATCTTTAAAATATCGAAATTATAGTCCTGAAGTACACCATAAGAAGAATATCCGCTTCCAAAATCATCCAGCAGTGTCACCGCACCTTTTTTCTGCAATGATTCCAGGATATTATTGCGGTTCTGCTTCATCGCCTCAAACGATGTCTCTGTAATCTCAAATCTTGATTTGATTCCAAGCTTCTGAGACGACTCTACATTTTCCTCGATCCATTTCATCATCTTTTCATCATAAAAATCCATCCATGACAAATTGATTGATATCGGAATATTTTTCTTACCGTCTTCGCATCGCTTCCGCATGAATTCAAATACTTTTTTTGTCACATAAAAATCCAGTTCTGAGATATGACCACTCTCTTCTAATGCCGGAATAAATATGGCAGGTGATACGAACCCTCTCTTTGGATGCACCCAGCGGATCAGGGCTTCTGCAGACCGGATCTCTCCGGTCTTCGCATCTACAACCGGCTGATAATATACTTTGAACTGTTCCTGTGCCAGTCCGTTTCTGAGTTCTCCTGCAAGTTCCGCACGATCGATGTAATATGATTTCATCGATGCATCATAGATATTATATGGTTTTACATATTCATCTGTAATATATTTTTTTGCAAGCTTCGCACGGTCGATCATACCATTGATGCTCATTTCTTTATTTTCAACAAAGAAAATTCCGCAACCGCAGAAGATGTGCATCGTCTTTCCCTTCTTTGTGAAATTCCACTCGCAAAGTCCGGAAAGCGCATCAAAATCCAGATTCTTTTTCTCTACCAGACAGGTGAACTGATCAGCCTCCACTCTCGCCACTACGCATGGCTTCAGGCTGGATGATCGCATATTCTTATAAATTGTGCGCAGTACATTATCACCGGTATCAATTCCAAAAAGCTCATTTACTGCTTTGAAATTGCGGACGTTAAAGTACAACACTGCATAATCGGTCCTGTCGGCACAGTGCCGGAATATGTTTTCCGAATTATGGATGAATCCCCGTCTGTTGTACCCGCCGGTCAGCATATCTGTACCGGAAAGCTCTGTGATATCTTCTGTCACAGCTAGAATGATCCCCAGTTCTTTGAACAGATACATGAAATTAAACTCTTTCAGGCGTATCTCTCCATCCTCACTGATCTGATGGACTGTAAAGGAATAACGGCCATTTTGATTCAATTCCCTGCATATCGTTTCTATGTCTGTATTTTTCTTCAGATGCTCTTTTTCCTGCTCCGGAACCATCGTACCCAGGATCTCCCGGCAATACGTATTATAATCGATCTTCGTATGAAGATATCTGTATGCATTAAAATCTTCTGTCGATTCCATATTGATCAGATTTCTGCGAGCATCGATCAGTGCAACCTTTTCAAAATTCTTCTGGTAAAGAAGCTGTGGGATTTTTTCTGCCAGATAACTTTCGGTTATGTCCTGAAAATAAAGCACCCCTTCAATGTCATCTGTCACAGAGTTCCGGATCATCTCTATCGTAATGCGGAACATACGGATCTTCTCATCCTGATCTCCCTGAGCAACTGTTTCGAGCGAAATAATTGTTCTCCCAGCTGCAAATTCTTTCAGTAGATTTTCCTGTACAAACAACTGGTTCGCTTTTACTCTGTCTTCACAGCCGATCGCATACATCGATATTCTTCTTACGTAATCGTCCAGATTTTCCTTTTCTCCCCTGATTCCGATATTCTTATTCTTCACTGCACAGGAGATACACATTCCCTTACTTACATTTACGGTCACCGTTCCCAGTGAATCCGTCGTCTTTCTCATGACTTCATCCAGCTGTTTCAGATAGTCATCATTAATATCCCTTACATATAGCATCACGATCTGATTATCATCTTCGTATTCCTCACTGCATATCATTGTAAGTGATACCCACTTGAGTTCATCCTTCACTTTCCGACGGTAACGGATCATCTCTTTTCTGTTTCCTCCTGCGAACGCTTTTCTCAGACGTTTTATATTACAAAACTCAAGATATTCTTTTTTATCATCTTCATAAATGCAATCCATGTCCGCAAAGCCGCGTAGTCTCGCTGAAAAGGAGGTCAAACTGTCGAAATATTTTTTCTGATCATCAAATCCGTCTTTCAATATCAGATAACTGTCTGTTGTCAGGTTGACTTTCAATATTACATAATAGAAATCTGACAGCATTCCCAATGTATCCTGAAAATTTCCCATGGATTTATCATGCAGTGCAATCGTGTTATGCACTCTTCTCAAAACAACAGCCGCATCAAATGGACGCGAGAAATAATCGTTTACACCAAGCTTATATGCGCGTCCGATATTATCATCAGAGGAATCTGCCGAGATACTGATAACCGGTATACGATCCAGCCATAGTCTTTCTTTCATAACCTGCAGCACTTCATATCCATTCATTACAGGCATATTCATATCCAATAACAGCAGGGATAATTCCATATGGTGTTCTGACATAATATAAACCGCCTGCTGTCCGTCCTCTGCCTGTATCAGATCATATTCGTCCTCGAGCATACTCACCAGAATCTCACGGTTCATTTCTGAATCATCGACGATTAATATCTTCTTTCTCTGTTCTTCCATACGTTTTACCCCC
>OIXS01001269.1_pt1 | contig 13074 bp, 11 predicted proteins | sample 1587841 | NCBI WGS metagenome assembly OIXS01 (sample SAMN03283254) | human gut metagenome | biome: human-associated habitat; material: feces | host: Homo sapiens | place: USA | collected 2013
GCTGCCCTTTCTCCCGTATAATACCAAAGTAGCATGTGCTGTGGTTGAAAGTCGATGTCAGTCGCAGACGAAGCGATCCACGTAAGGAGCCAAAATGGCTCTGATCATAGTGCGGCCTAGAAGTAAGACCTGCCGCAAAAAGCGAGAGGGCTAGTAGTGGGGGATGCAGATCATCTATGAGCGAACGTCCCAGCAGGCGAGTGTGGGGGTAAAAACCAGGTCAGGCATGTTGCGAAAGACTTCCGAAGGGAAGTCTTTTTTAATGTCCCCCAAAAAAAGAAAAGGTCCCTGCCGCGCCGCTTCAAATAATGTTCGTAAAAGGTATAGGTATGCGAAAAATGCGTTTGACGTTTGGGGCTTGGTATTGTACAATATAAAAGTATTTATTTTCAACAGTATGGGGGAGTGGATGTAGCGTGAAGAAGGTAAGCATCGAGCAGATGGAACGGGAATTGCAATACAATCCCTACGACCGCTTTATGGATTTTCATGTTCTCAAAGCTGATGAAGATGATACGGAACTTGTATTTCACAATGTAGGTACCAAATGGGGCAACCCGAACGGGACACTCTACGGCGGCGTCCTCTATTCCATGGCCGATTCGGCAATGGAAACAGCCTGTGCTGTCGCCGGCAAAGCCGTCCTCACGCTGGACCTGGCCATGAACTACTTGCGCCCGGCCCTGGCGGACACGGTAATCCGCGGGAAGACCCATATACTGCACAATGGACGGACAACCATGGTCGTAACGTGCGACTTCTACGACGACGGCGACCGGTATCTGGCCCATGGCAAGGGTACATACTTTGTTACAGGTGCCTATGAAATGCAGACAGAAGGAGCCGATGGGAATGAGTGAACGTAAAGATAATGAGGCGTCAGAAGTCCTGAAACGCCGCGTCTTTAATATCCGCCAGGGTGTTTCGCAAATTCCCTATTTCCAGAATCTGCCCTGTAAGATTGACGATGTAGATGAAGGCTGGGTGCGTGTCACCTTCGACATAGAGGAGCACCTGTGCAACTACCGCGGCATTGCAGCCGGCGGTGTACTGGCGGCCTTTTGTGATACCCTCATGGGTATGGCCAGCCGCTCCCTGGGCTACCAGGTCACGACATTGGAAATCAACATGAACTATATCCGTCCTGTACACCCGGGACAGAAGATCGTAGGCGTCGGCCAGGTCGTCCACCACGGCGGCCGGACCATCGTAGCAGAGTGTGAATTGATGGATGAAGAGAACAAGGTGGTTGTCAAGGGGCGTTCTTCTTTTTATATTTTACGCAAATATGATGACTAGAACGCATTCCCCAGGGCGTACTTATTTGACAATGGAAGGTTGGTATCAACATGGATTTTGCTTTTAATGACGAACAGCAGGAGCTGATTAAAGTCGTTCGTGATTTGGTGCAGAAGGAAATCGTACCGTATGCGTCCGAAATGGATGAAACAGGCAAGCTGCACGAAGGCCTGCTCGACAAACTGGCAGCCCAGGGACTCCTGAGCATTGCCATTCCGGAAGAATTTGGCGGAGTCGGACTCGATGCCGTTACGATCGCTGCCCTTTATGAAGAACTGGCTAAAGGCTGCGCCGGTGTAGCTACCTCTGTAGCCGCCAACGCACTGGCTTCGTATCCCGTTATCATCGCCGGGAATGATGAACAGAAACAGCGCTATTTCGATATTATCAATGAAGATCATCTGGCTGCTTTTGCTCTCACCGAACCGGGCACAGGCTCTGACGCCGGCTCCGTTTCGACACGGGCTGCCAAAACCGAAGACGGCAGCGGCTATGTCCTCAATGGGACCAAATGCTTTATCACTAACGGCGCCTTAGCTGAAGTATTCGTCGTCTTTGCCAATACCCGCAAGACCCCGAGCGTACGCGGCCTGACGGCCTTCATCGTGCGCAAAGGTACACCGGGCTTCACCATCGGCAAAGCTGAAAACAAAATGGGTATCCGTGCTTCCAACACGACAGAACTGATTTTCCAGGACTGCTTCGTACCCGTAGAAGACCGTCTCGGCCGCGAAGGCCATGGTTTCCGCATTGCCATGGAAACCCTCGACGCAGCCCGTCCCTTCGTAGGCTCTATTTCCGTCGGCATCGCCGAAGCTGCTTTCCGCGCCTGCAGCGAATACGCTAAGGTCCGCGTACAGTTCGGCAAACCGATTGCCTCCTTCGAAATGGTCCAGGCCATGATCGCCGATATGGCCATGAAGGTAGAAGGTGCCCGTCTCCTCGTACAGCGCGCCTGCTGGATGAAAGACCAGGGTATGGAATTCTCCCGCGAAGCAGCCATTGCCAAATGCAATGCCTCGGATATTGCCATGCAGGTTACGACCGACGCTGTCCAGGTCATGGGCGGCTATGGCTATATCAAAGAATACCCCGTCGAAAAATACATGCGTGACGCCAAAATCATGCAGATCTACGAAGGTACAAACCAGATTCAGCGTCTGGTTATTGCCAACAAGACACTTTACTGATACAATAGCGTTAGACAAGGCTATGAAAAAGAGAGCATACGCGTAAGGCCCATACAGGAAACGGATGCCGTGACTGAGAGCACCGCGCCGGCCGGCATATGCGTTCACTTTGGAGCTTCCTGCTGAACGGAGTAGGCAGGACGGGAATTCCCGTTACAGAATAGAGAGTACAAATTAGGGTGGTACCGCGAAATCAGACTTTCGCCCCTTTCGGGGCGGGAGTCTATTTTTTTTACTAGAGGAGGAAACACCAAATGATGAAGGAAAAAATTGACGCCATCAAAGCGGCTGTCAGCGAACAGCTCGACAAGAGCGAAGCCCTGCAGGATATCCAGGATATCCGGGTCAAATACTTGGGCAAAAAAGGTGAACTCACAGCCCTCATGAAAGAACTGGGCAAACTGTCCAAAGAAGAACGCCCGCAAGTCGGCCAAATGGTCAACACGGCCCGTTCCCTCATTGAAGACGCCTTGCAGCAGCGCATGGCCGAACTCAAACAGCAGGCTCTGCAGAAAAAAATCGAATCGGAAAAGATCGACATCACCCTGCCGGGCAGAAAGCCCCTCATGGGCCACGAACACATCCTGCACCAGACCGCACGGGAAATGGAAGAAGCCTTCATGCGCATGGGCTTTTCCATCGTTGAAGGTCCGGACATCGAATCGGACTACTACAACTTCCAGTGCCTCAACTTCCCTGATGACCATCCGGCCCGGGATATGCAGGACTCCATGTACATTACAGACAAAATCCTCCTGCGCACCCATACATCGCCGCTCGAATCGCGGACCCTCCAGGCCCACAAGCCGAACGAACCCTTCAAGATCATCGCTCCGGGCAAGGTATACCGCTGGGACTACGACGCCACCCATTCGCCGGTCTTCCACCAGATGGAAGGCATGATCGTCGACAAGGACATCCGCTTCTCCGACCTAAAGGGCATGCTCGAAGACTTCCTGCGCGAAATCTTCGGGCCCAAGACAAAGGTACGCTTCCGCGCCAGCTTCTTCCCCTTCACGGAACCGAGCGCCGAAGTCGACATTTCCTGCGTCATGTGCGGCGGCAAGGGCTGCCGTGTATGCTCGCACACGGGCTGGCTGGAAATCCTGGGCTGCGGCATAACCCATCCGAACGTGCTGCGCCAGAACGGCTATGATCCGGAAAAAGTCACGGCCTTTGCCTTTGGCATGGGCATAGAACGTATTGCCATGCTCAAATACGGCGTAGACGACCTGCGTCTGTTCTATGAAGATGACATGCGGTTCTTAAAACAGTTCTAGGAGGTAGCAGACATGAAAAGTTCTTTAACCTGGATGCAGGACTATGTAAATGTAGATATGACAAAGGACCCGCAGCTCTTTGCGGACGTCCTCACCATCGCCGGCGTACCGGTCGAACAGGTCGTTCGCTGGGGCGATGAAATCAAAGGCGTCTATACGGGCCAGATCACGAAAATCGAAAAACACCCCGACGCCGACCACCTGGTCATTTGCCAGCTCAACATGGGCAGCGAAATGGAACCCTTGCAGATCGTCACGGGCGCACCGAACGTCCACGAAGGCGACATCGTTCCCGTTGCCACCCACGGCTCCCATCTGCCCGGCGGCGTAAAGATTAAGAAATCGAAGCTCCGCGGCGTACCGTCCAACGGCATGCTCTGCTCGGCTCACGAGCTCGGCCTCGACGACAGCCTCCTCCTGCCGGAAGAACGCAGCGGCATTTGGCTCCTGCTTAAGGATACGCCCCTCGGCGTCGACGCCGTCGACTACCTGGACCTGCGCGACACGGTCTACGAATACGAACTGACACCGAACCGCGCCGACTGCTTCAGCATGATCGGCCTGTCCCGTGAATTCGCCGTCCTGAGCGGCCAGAAAGCCACCTTCCCGGACATTACCGTCGACGAATGCGACACGACCATTGCCGGCAAGGTCACCGTCGACATTGAAGACCCGGAACTGTGCAACCGCTATGCAGCCCGCCTCCTGGTCAACGTCAAAGTCGGCCCCTCGCCCCTGTGGATGCAGCAGCGCCTGCGCAAATCCGGCGTCCGCCCCATCAACAACATCGTCGACGTAACGAACTACGTCATGATGGAACTGGGCATTCCGATGCACGCCTATGACTACGATAAAGTAAAAGACCATCACCTCATTGCCCGCCGGGCTAAAGCAGGCGAAGTCATCAAGACCCTCGACGACGTCGACCGCAGCCTGACCGACCAGATGCTGGTCATTGCCGACCCGGAAAAAGCCTGCTGCATTGGCGGCATTATGGGCGGCCTCAATTCGGAAGTAACCAACGAAACGACATCGGTCATCCTCGAATGCGCCTCCTTCAAGGGCTCGAGCATCCGTAAGACCGGCCGTGCCCTGGGCCTGCGCTCCGAAGCGTCGGCTCACTTCGAACGCGGCCTCGACGCCGAAGGCTGCGTCCAGTCCCTCGACCGGGCAGCCCAGCTCCTCAAGCAGATTGGTGCCGGCGATGTCGCCCAAGGCGTCGTCGACGTCTATCCGGTCAAACAGGCCGTCACCAAGATTCCTTTCACAGCTGCCCAGGTCAGCCATTTCCTCGGCATCGACATTTCCGAAGAAAAGATGATCTCCATCCTGGAAACGCTGGAATTCGGCATTGAAAAAGACGGCGACCAGCTCACGGCCATCGTACCGTCCTTCCGCGGCGACTGCACGGAAATGCCCGATATTGCCGAAGAAGTAGCCCGTATCTACGGCTATGCCAATATCCCGTCCACCCGGCCGATGAGCCGCACGGACCAGGCCACGGTCAGCTTCGAATTCAGCATGCGTGAAAAGATTTCCCAAATCCTCGCCGCCTGCGGCCTCTGCGAAACGGTTACCTTCAGCTTCATGAATACGGACTCCCTGAAAAAGCTGCGCTTCCCCGAAACGGACCCGCTCTACACGGCTGTACCGATTCTCAACCCGATTACGGAAGAATTCCCGCTCATGCGCACGAGCCTCCTGCCGTCCCTCATGGACGTCCTCGTCCGCAACCAGGCCGTCAAGAACCAGTCCGTCGCCATTTATGAAGTCGCTCCGGTCTACCTGCCGAAAGCCTTGCCCATTACGGAACTGCCCGACCAGGAATACCACGTGACGGGCCTTCTCTACGGCCAGCGCCAGACAGCCGAATGGCCGAACAAAGCCGAACGCCACGATTTCTATGACGTCAAGGGCATCGTCGAAACACTCTTTGCCAAGCTCGGCATCCACGCCGACCTGGAAGCGTCGGACTTCGCGCCCCTCCATCCGGGCGTAGCCGCCCAGTACGTCAAAGACGGCAAGGTCCTGGCCCGCTTCGGTGAAGTCCATCCGGAAACCATCGACAGCTACGACATCAACGGCCCGGTCTACATCTTTGAAATTCACTTGAACGACATCCTGCCGCTCATCAATCTCATTCCGGACTACCACAAGGTCGCCAAGTTCCCGGCCATCAGCCGTGACCTGGCCTTCCTGGCACCGGTCGATACAGCCGACGCAGCCATCATCTCCGTCCTCAAGGACAAAGGCGGCGCCTTCCTCGAAGGCGTACACCTCTTTGACCTCTACCAGGGCAAACAGGTACCGCGCGGCTACAAGAGCATGGCTTACTCCCTGGTCTTCCGTTCTGCCGAAGGCACCCTGACCGATCAGGACATCCAGGCTCCTATCGACGCCATCCTGAAAGAATTGAAAGAAAAACTGAACTGCGAACTGCGCTAAAAACGACGCCGTCGTAAAGGAGGAGCTTCCTGCCGGAGGCTCCTTTTTACGCCAAAGGCCTGAAAAGGGCATGGGTATGCCTTTTGTTGTTGTCAATCATGATAAACTGTGGTATGATGAAGAGCGTAGTATGGATTTTTATAGATAACAAAAGGGGATTAAACCCCATAAGGAGGACATACGAATAATGAACGTAACTGTAAATGAAGTAGATCAGCACCAAGTAACCCTGCACATCGAACTGCCTGCAGCCGAAGCCAAAAAAGGCGCCGCTGCTGCCGTAAAAAACCTTGCTAACAAAGTAAATATCCCGGGCTTCCGTAAAGGCAAAGCACCGCGTATGATACTCGAAAGCTACCTCGGCAAAGACGCTGTCAAAGAAGAAATCAACGACGTCCTGATCAACAAAGCCTACAACGACGCCCTGAACGAAAAGGACATTACGCCTGTATCCGATCCGGAAGTCAAGATCATCTCCGAAGAAAAAGGCCAGGATTTCGTTTTTGAAATCACGGTAACGAAGAAACCGGAAGTAAAACTCGGCGAATATAAAGGCATCCAGGCTGCCAAAGAAGAAGCAGAAGTAACAGACGAACAGGTAGCTGAAGAACTCGCTAAAATGCAGAAATCCCACTCCAAACTGGTCGTAGCACCGGAAGGCACGGAAATCGCAGACGAAGACTTCGCTATCATCGACTTCAAAGGCACCGTAGACGGCGAAGCATTCGAAGGCGGCGAAGGCAAATCCTATCCCCTCCAGATCGGCTCCGGCAGCTTCATTCCGGGCTTTGAAGATCAGCTCAAAGGCCTCAAAGCAGGCGACCAGAAAGACGTAAAAGTAACCTTCCCGGAAGATTACTTCGAAGCCAAACTGGCCGGCAAAGAAGCCGTATTTGCAGTTACGATCAACGACGTAAAACGCAGCGAAGTACCGGCTATTGACGACGAATTCGCCAAAGAAGTAGGCAAATTCGACTCCCTCGATGCCCTCAAAGAAGACATCAAAAAACGTCTCGCTTCGCAGGCCCACTTCCAGGCTGTTGAAAAATTCAACAACGACGTCCTGAAAACAGTCGTCGACAACGCCGAAGTAGACATCCCCGCTGTTATGGTAGATACCAAAGTAGACCAGATGGTAGACGAAATGTCCATGCGTCTGGAAACACAGAACCTGTCCCTCGAAGACTACCTCAAATACACGAACTCCGACATGGACAAGCTCAAAGAACAGTATCGCCAGCCTGCTACAGATAACGTAAAAATGGATCTCGTCCTCGAAGCCATTGCCAAAGCTGAAAACATTCAGGTACAGGACATGGACCTCCAGGCCGAAATCTTCACGATGGCCCAGAACTTCGGTGCCGATCCGAAAGAAGTATATAATATCATTGTAAAAGAAAGACGCGTTCCCATGCTCATTCAGTCTGTAGGCCGCAAAAAAGCAGCCAGCTTCGTTCTTCAGAACGCCGTAGACACGAACGCTAAAGCAGAAGAAACAGCAGAACCTCAGGTAGAAGAAGTAAAGGCTGAAGAACCGGAAGCGTAAGAAACGCGAGGTGGAATAACTATGAAGATGCAATATGTACCGATGGTTGTCGAACAGTCCAACCAGGGGGAACGGAGCTACGATATCTATTCCCGCCTGTTAAAAGACCGCATCATTTTCCTGGGCGGCCCCATTGAAGACGTAACGGCGAATATCGTCATTGCGCAGCTTCTTTTCCTGGAAGCCGACAATCCTGACAAGGACATTCATTTGTATATCAATAGCCCCGGCGGTGTCGTCACTGCCGGCATGGCTATTTATGATACCATGCAGTATATCAAACCGGACGTATCGACCATTTGCGTCGGCTCCGCTGCCAGCATGGCATCCGTTCTCCTTACCGCCGGTGCCAAGGGCAAACGCTTTGCCCTGCCGCACTCGCAGATCATGATTCACCAGCCTTTGGGCGGCGTCCAGGGCCAGGCGACGGAAATCGAAATCCACGCCCGGGAAATCCTGCGCATGCGCAAAGAATTGAACGGTTTATTAGCAGCCCATACAGGTCAGCCTATTGACGTGATCCAAAAAGATACGGAACGGGATAATTTCATGACGGCAGAAGAAGCGAAAGCATACGGCCTGATTGATGAAATTCTCATTCGTACGCCTGAAAAGAGCGAAACGAAGTAATACGGACATAGGAGGACTACGTGGCTAGAGATAAAATAGACGAACCAACCTGTAGCTTTTGCGGCCGTTCACAGCACGAAGTAAACAAATTGATCTCCGGTCCTGGCGTATACATTTGCGACCAGTGCATCAGCGTCGCCCAGGAAATCCTGGACGAAGAAACACAGGACGAACAGCCTGAATTCTCGCTGAAAAAACTGCCGACGCCAAAGGAAATCAAGGAACACCTCGATGCTTATGTAATAGGCCAGGAAGCTGCTAAAAAAACGTTATCCGTCGCTGTCTACAACCACTACAAACGGTTGCAGTCCAACAGCGTCGACGACGACGTAGAATTACAGAAATCTAATATCATCATGGTCGGCCCTACGGGCAGCGGTAAAACCCTGCTCGCCCAGACCCTGGCACGCATGCTGGAAGTACCCTTTGCCATTGCCGATGCGACCAGCCTGACCGAAGCCGGCTATGTAGGGGAAGACGTCGAAAACTGCCTGCTCAAACTGATCCAGGCAGCCGACTTCGACATTGCCAGAGCCGAACGGGGCATCATCTACATCGACGAAATCGATAAGATCGCCCGCAAATCGGAAAACCCGTCCATTACCCGCGACGTATCTGGCGAAGGCGTACAGCAGGCGCTCCTCAAGATCCTCGAAGGCACCGTTGCCGGCGTACCGCCCCAGGGCGGCCGTAAGCACCCGCACCAGGAAATGCTCCAGATCGATACGACGAACATTCTCTTCATCTGCGGCGGCGCATTCGATGGCATCGACAAGACCATCCGCAACCGTACGTCTGACAAAAACATGGGCTTCGGCGCAGAAATCCACTCGAAGGATGAAAAATCCATGGAAGACCTGCTCCAGGAAATCCAGCCGGCTGACCTGCAGAAATTCGGTCTCATTCCGGAACTCGTAGGCCGTCTGCCCATCCTGGTTACGCTGAACCCCTTAGACGAAGACGCCATGGTTCACATCCTGACCGAACCGAAAAACGCCCTCGTCAAACAGTACCAGCGCATGCTGGCCCTGGACCACGTGAAGCTGACCTTCGAAGACAGCGCCCTCCAGGCAATCGCCAAGGAAGCCCTGCGCCGCAGTACCGGCGCCCGTGGCCTGCGCTCCATCATCGAACGGATCATGCTCAACGTCATGTTCGAAGTACCAAGCCGCGACGATGTCAGTGAGTGCATCGTAACGGAAGACTGCATAACCAAAGGCGCGGAACCGACACTTATAGAAGGTCCGGCCCAGAAATAAACGAAAATAAAACTCATTTCTTCACCGCAGGAAATGAGTTTTATTTTACACTATAAGCATACCGATTCAGTCAATATTCGTTTCGGTTTATACTTGTGTTACCAGTAAGAAGGTGAGTTGTATGGATGAAAATTCTATTTTGAAATTGCCCTTTGTCCCCTTACGGGGAATCGTCGTTTTTCCAAAACTGCTCAGCAACATCGACATAGGCCGGGAAAAATCCCTCGCTGCCGTCGATTACGCCATGGAGCACGACCGGATGCTGCTCGTCTCGGCCCAGCTCGATGACGAAGTAGAAGAAGCGACCCTCCAGGACGTTTATCACATCGGTACGCTCGTCAAAATACAGCAGCTCCTGCGCCTGCCCGGCGGCATTGTCCGCATTCTCGTAGACGGCATCGCCCGTGTGCAGATCCAGGGCGGCAGCATGAAAGAAGGCTACACCGAAGCCGCCGCTGTCGAGCTCCCGGAAGAATTTCTCGATGAAAATGAAGACGAAGCCCTGAACCGCATTATGTCCAAGCGGTTCAATGACTGGCTTGATAAGATAAAAGGCCACGAAGACCTGCAGGCCAAAGCCAACGCCATCCACCAGCCCGGTGTACTGGCCGACTTTATCGCCGCCCAGCTGCCCATCCGCCTGGCAGCCCAGCAGGCCATCCTGGAACTGACAGACGTGCGCGAACGCATGAAGCGCGTCTGCACCTACCTCGACACAGAAGAAGACATTGCCAGCCTGGAAACGCGCCTCAACATGCAGGTGCGTAGCAAGATGGATGAACAGCAGAAGGAATACTACCTGCGGGAAAAACTCAAAGCCATCCATCAGGAACTGGGCGACAAATACGATAAAGATACAGAAGTAGAAGAGCTGCGCGAAAAAATCGACAAGCTCGACGTACCGGACAACGTGCGCGAAGTCATGCTGAAGGAAGTCAACCGCCTGGACGCAATGCCGCCCATGATGGCTGAATCGGCCGTCATCCGCACCTACCTGGACCACCTCATGGCCCTGCCGTGGTCGACAGAAACAGAAGACCGCCTGGACCTCAAGATTGCCCAGGATATCCTCGACCAGGACCACTACGGCCTGGAAAAGATCAAGGACCGGATCATCGAATACCTGGCCGTCCGCCAGCTGACCAACAGCCTCAAAGGCCCGATCCTTTGCTTCGTCGGTCCTCCCGGCACAGGCAAGACGAGTATTGCCCGTTCCATCGCCCGCGCCATGAACCGCAAGTACGTGCGCATTTCCTTAGGCGGCGTCCGCGATGAAGCAGAAATCCGCGGCCATCGCCGTACGTACATCGGCGCCATGCCGGGCCGGATCATCGCCGGCATCCAGCAGGCAGGCACGAAAAACCCGGTCTTCCTCCTCGACGAAATCGACAAGATGACGTCGGACATGCGCGGCGACCCGTCGTCGGCCCTCCTCGAAGTCCTCGACCCGGAACAGAACAATACCTTTAGCGATCACTTCATCGAAGTGCCCTTCGACCTTTCCAAGGTCCTCTGGATCACGACGGCCAACAACATCGGCCAGATTCCGGGACCCTTGCGGGACCGCATGGAAATCATCGAATTCACGAGCTATACAGAAGAAGAAAAGCTGCAAATCGCCAAGCGCTACCTCGTGCCCAAGCAGCTCAAGGAAAACGGCGTCCTCGCCAGCCAGGCGAAGTTCTCCGATGCCGTCCTGCGTCACATCATCCAGGACTACACGCGCGAATCCGGCGTCCGTACCCTGGAAAAGACCATCGGCTCTGTCATCCGCAAGGTCGGCAAGTCCATCCTCATGCAAGACGACAAGCCCCTGACCGTCTCGGTGAAGAACCTGGAAAAAATCTTAGGCCCCATGAAATTCCTGCCTACGCAGGTCAATAAAGAAGACGAAGTCGGCCTCGTAACAGGCATGGCCTGGACCCAGGTCGGCGGCGAAGTCCTGGAAACAGAAGTGGCCGTCGTCAAAGGCAAAGGCGCCCTGCATCTGACGGGCCAGCTCGGCGACGTCATGAAGGAATCGGCCGAAGCAGGCCTGACCTATATCCGCAGCCGCGCTGCTTCCCTGGGCCTGGAAGACGATTTCTACGCCAAGACGGATATTCACATCCATCTCCCCGAAGGGGCTGTACCCAAGGACGGCCCATTCGTGCTGCTATTACGGGCCATTTGGTGCTTTCTACTTTGCATACGAACGACGCCGTTTCTGCCATCGACCGCCTGGTCGATATCGGCGTGGAGCCGTACCTCATTTCCAGCGCGCTGCGCGGCGTCATCTCCCAGCGCCTTGTGCGCAAGGTCTGTCCGCACTGCAAGAAGGCGTATAGGCCGGAGGCGGAGGAGCTTGCCATGCTCGGCCTGCCGGAGGACGCCAACGTGCAGTTCTACCGCGGCGAGGGCTGTCAGGAGTGCTACCACGCCGGCTACAAGGGTCGCCGTGCAGTCTTTGAAATCTTCATGCTCAACGGGCGCATTCGCCGCATGGTTACAGAAGGCGCAAAGTACGATGCGCTTTTAAGGGCAGCAGTGGAGACGAACTTTGTCACGATGCGCGAAAATTGCCGTAACCTTGTTTTGCGCGGCGAGATCAGCGCAGCGGAAGCCGCGCGCGCCATCAATTCCACAGCGGATTGACATTCTGCTGAAAATCTGTTGAAAACTTGCTCATAACTTTCGGAAAGGACGCAGTCGCCGCGTTTCGGCGATGGTTTTAATATGCTTGAAATCAGCGAAATCATCGCGCAGGCGCAGCAAAAAGGCGCTTCCGATATTCATATTGTCACCGGCTACATCATCAAGCCTTTCGACTTGTCTGTGCTGAAAGTGCGTATCAGGAATATTCTTCAGAATAGGCAGCATTTGCGCGAAACCGTGTTGGCGATGGATGCGCAGCCCGAAGAGACAGACTATACCAGCCAGTTGGACAAGGAGTTCCTGGACAAGGTTATGAAAGTGATTGAGGAGGAGTTGTCCGATTCGGAATTCTCCATCAATGACTTCTGCCGGATGCTGGGCATGAGCCGCACTTCTGTCTACAATAAAATAAAGACGCTGACCGGGCAGGGACCGAATGACTTCATCCGCATTGTCCGTTTGAACAAGGCAAAAGAGCTGCTGGTTTCCCGGAAATATTCGATAGGGGAAGTGGCGAATATGGTCGGATTTTCTGACCCGAAATATTTTAGTACATGCTTCAAAAAGCAGTTTGGCACCAGTCCCAGCAAAATTTAGAGCCATGAAGACTGCTTTTGAACCACCGCTGACAAGTATTAAACCTTTTTTGTCAGAGAATAAACCCTTGTCTCCCTGATAGTGCGTAATATTGTGGACAGTAAACAATATAAAAAAACATATATAAAAATGGAAACATATTTGGGTCTTGATTTAGGGGGGACAAAGTTGCTGATTGGCGAAATGGACAGCCG
>OIXS01001270.1_pt1 | contig 13070 bp, 9 predicted proteins | sample 1587841 | NCBI WGS metagenome assembly OIXS01 (sample SAMN03283254) | human gut metagenome | biome: human-associated habitat; material: feces | host: Homo sapiens | place: USA | collected 2013
GCTGACTCTTCTTGCAAATGCCGGATTTACTTCTGTTACTGCTTTGATGTTCTCTGCCAGGAAATGTGTCACGGAAGACTCGCGGATCAGCATGTGCATTCCTTTTCTCATCTTCTCTACAACTTCCTCGTGGTCGTAGCTTTCATGATCCAGGCGCACTCCTGCACACAGGTATCCGTTCAGATCATTGCCTCTTGCCATCGGTGCACATCCAAATACCGGCAGACGGTTCTTGAATGCTTCTGCGATTGCTCCCAGTGTGTTTTCATCCTCTTCCTGGATAAACTCTCTTACTGTCTCCCATACTCCGTAACACTGCGGCCATTTCTGTACCTCTTCATGTACCTCTTTTGTAAAGTTAAATGCTACAGTATACTGAGGAATTGTATATGGTGTCTTATACGGTGCTCCCCAGAACACTTTCAGAGGACTCGCCTGTACCTCCTTTTGTACTTCCTGCAGTCCTTCCAGACCTGATACGGAAATATATTCGTCCAGACCGGAAATCATGCTTGTAGTCCCTCTTGGCACAACTGCTTTTGCATAGCTTGTAATGCTCAACTTGCTGCACTCACTGTGAATATGACCATCAATCATACCCGGCACCAGATATCTGCCCTTTGCATCGATCACTTCTGTCTCTTCCCCGATATACTCTTTCACATCTCCCACTGCTACAATCGTGTCTTTGTAAACTGCGATATCTGCCGGATAGATCTCCTCAGACATAACATTGACCAGAGTTCCTCCCATGATCACTTTTGTTGCAGGTGTCTTTGCACGTCCTGCACGAATCGTAACCAGTTCGCTCTCAAGGCTTGCCAGTGTCTTTTTCATCTTCTCTTCATATTTCTGAATTCTCTCATCCATTAGGTTCGTCTCCCTCTTTTTATAGTTTTTATATTACACTTTCTCTGTAAACTGACTTATAAGCCTTACTTATACAGTAACCTTAGTTCCGACAAATTTGCCATGTACTGCATTAATGATGCTGTCTTTTTCATCCAGTGCAAATACCAGCATCGGCATCTTCTGTTCCATACACATGATCGATGCTGTCAGATCCATAGCTGCCAGTTTCTTTGCAACTACTTCTTCAATGGAAATTTCATCATATTTTACTGCATTCGGGTTTGTCTTCGGATCACTGTCATAAATTCCGTCAACAGCTTTTGCAAGAAAGATTGCTTCTGCTTCGATCTCTACTGCGCGAAGTACAGTGGCTGTATCTGTGGAGAAGTAAGGATGTCCTGTACCGCCTGCAAAGAATACGATCTTGCCCTGTGCAAAGCTTGCTTCCACTGCATCCTTAGAGTAAAGGCTTGTAAATGCACCGCATACAAATGGTGTAAAGATTTCTGTCTTTAATCCAAGGTATCTGCAGATATCAGATACATAAATACAGTTCATAACTGTTGCAAGCATACCAATCTGATCAGCCTTATTTCTGTCGATAGTCTCACTGGTGCGTCCTCTCCAGAAATTACCTCCGCCGATCACAATGCCGATTTCCAGTCCTTCCTCAGCAATTGTCCTGATCTGCTTTGCAACTTCAATAACAGTCGCCTCGTCAAATCCGGTCTTCTTTTCACCGGCAAGGGCTTCACCGCTTAATTTTAATAATACACGTTTCATAGTAACTGTCTCCTGAAATTAATTTTATCGCAGGTAACAGAGGATCGGAATACCTCCTCTGTTACATTCGTAGTTCTATTCTACCATATTCCGGCAACAATTTCATTACCATTTTCATCAACTGTTGTAGAAACTGTGAAATTGCTGTAATAATGGAATCCTGTTTTACCTGTCTCAGGATCATCCTCATAGCTGCTGCCCTGTGGAGAACCGCATGCGCCTTCCAGTGCATCCAGAGACTGACCGATATACTGTTCTGCTGTGGAAATCATATCGCCGCCATTTCCCGGATCATCGTTACTGCCCGGATCATCATTAGTACCCGGATTGTCTGAGTTTCCCCCATTGCCCGGATCATCTGAACTATCCCCGGTTCCATTGCCACTGTTATTATTCTGATCAGAACTGTTGTTACTATCTGTGGAATCAGAATTATCTGCAGACTTCTTATCACTGTCGTCTGTGGAATCTGATTCTGACTCACTGTCATCTGTAATGCCAAGACGTTCCTTTACCGCATCAAGCGTGGATACTTCTTTTGTTGATGTACCTGTCAGATATTTTGCATATGGGATTGCATCATCATCTGTGCCATCCATACATAACGTAATCTGCGAAATTGTTCCAAGCGGAATATCGCGGAAAAAGCATTCATTCTTGTCCTCATCATTATATGCAATACGGATATCATAGGAAGCTGTACTCTTGTTGGATGTTGTCTGTGTATCTGATGTCTGTGTACCTGATGTCTGTGTACCTGATGTCTGTGTATTTGCAGTCTGCATATAATACAGTGCCTTGTCCTTATCTGTCAGGGTAAACATTCCATTGATGAGATCATCTCCCCATCCTCCATCCTCGTCTGCATCATAATCCTCACTGTCTTCATCCACATGAGTCCGGATATAGAGTGACTGGATGTCATCCCCTGTATTATTTACAAACACAATCTTAGATGCTGTGGAAGTTTTCTCCCCCATTACATTCTTTATATCTTCATCTGCTGTCTGCTGCATATCCACCATATCGACTGCCTTGGTTACTTCAGGAGTCGGGGTAGCTGTTACCTCTACAGGTGCTGTCTCTGTTGTCTTTTTCTTACCACATCCGGCAGCTGCCACTGTCATTACTAACAGACCTGCCAGTATTAAATAACGTTTCTTCATAATATATTCCCTCCTGCTATATGGAATATCTTTTTTTCTTTTTAACAATGTCATTTTTTCAATTCCCTATTATTGCAGAGTATCGAAAACTTGTCAACTAAGCCTCTGCCGATTTCATACAATTTTAAGACTTTCAGGTTTTTAAAGTTTCTGCCTGCGGACACATTCTTATGAAAAAATCACATTTTTCCTACTTCATATTATGATGTCAGGATTAAAAAGTATCTGACCCTGATATCATATTATTGCACACAAGGAAACACGCACTGTAATCAGCAGATACTCACCAGAAAGGACTGCCATGTTACTCTGGCAGTCCTTTCTTATCTCTTTCGGATCATATTTAACATATTTTTATTCTGCAAGCTTCATCAGAAGTTCCACACATTCTTCCTATGATAAAACCGACATATTCAGACAGATATCATAGTTTTCCATTTTTTCTGAAAGCAAAACTGCATTATCAATATAGATTCTTAACCTTAAAGTCACGCTCTGCTTCTCTTCTCTGGTCTTTCTTTGCAATATCCTGTCTCTTATCGTAGAGTTTCTTGCCTCGGGCCATACCGATTTCTACCTTTACCAGGCTATCTTTGAAGTAAACTTTCAGAGGTACTAAAGTTAACCCTTTTTCTTTGAGCTTTGCTTCAATCTTATTGATCTCATATCTGTGAAGCAGAAGCTTACGGATTCTCAGCGGGTCTTTGTTGAAAATATTTCCTTTTTCATAAGGGCTGATATGCATTCCGTAGATGTAAACCTCTCCGTTTTCCACACGTATAAAGGATTCCTTAATACTACACTTACCCATGCGCAGGGATTTTACCTCTGTTCCTGCAAGGGCAATGCCGGCTTCATAAGTATCTTCTATAAAATAATCATGAAATGCCTTTTTATTATTGGCAATCAGCTTCATTCCTTTTTTCTTTGCCATAATATCCTCCAAGCCATTTTTATTTAACTCTCTTCTTCATCATCAAATACCAGAAGTGTATCCATACATTTTTATTTAATTCTCTTCTTCATCGTCCCGGATATCAGAAACCAGCTCAAAGTCTACAGTCTTGAGCATCTTATCTGCATCTGCCACGCGGACACGAACCTTATCTCCCAGCTTGTACACTTTCTTTGTCATCTCACCGCGAAGTTCATAGCTCTCCTGGTCAAAAACATAGTAGTCATCACGCAGCGTGTTGACATGAACCAGTCCCTCTACAGTATTCGGAAGTTCCACATAAAGCCCCCATCCGGTAACACCTGAGATAATTCCCTCGAACTCTTCTCCCAGATGGTAGGACATGTATTCTGCTTTCTTCAGCTTGTCTGATTCACGCTCTGCCTCATCTGCACGGCGTTCACATACACTGGACTGTCTCGCAACTTCATCAAGGATTTCAGCATAGTGTTCGGTTCTGCCTTCACGCATCAGTCTGCCTCGTAAGTTATCCTTAATGATCCTGTGGATCTGCAGATCAGGGTATCTTCTGATCGGAGATGTAAAATGGCAGTAATATTTTGCTGCCAGTCCAAAGTGACCGCTGCATTCTGTTGTATATTTCGCCTGTTTCATGGAACGCAGCACCAGACGGCTGATCATTGCTTCATTCGGAAGCCCTTCGATACTTTCGATGATTTGCTGAATTTCTTTTGGAGTGATCTCTTCTTTTGCTTTCTGAATCTTCACACCCTGATTGTGAAGTAATGTCAGAAGACTCTCCACTTTCTCCGGATCCGGATTATCATGGGTTCTGTATACAAACGGAATCTCTTCTGTGCAGTATTCCTGTGCCACAGTCTCATTTGCCATCAGCATGAAATCTTCAATGATTTTGGTTGCCACATTTGCTTCATATGGCTTAACATCGATTGCTTTTCCTGCTGCATTAAGAATAATCTTGCTCTCCGGAAAATCAAAGTCAATGGAACCCCTGTGATGACGGCTGTTTCGTAAGATTCCGGACAGTTCTTTCATCATAAAGAACATCGGGATAAGTGCCTCATACCGTTTCTTTGCTTCTTCGTCTGTGTCCTCAAGAATATTCTTTACATCAGTATAGCACATTCTCTCATTTACGTTAATCACTGTTTCCGCGATCTGATGGGAAACTACCTTACCCTTTTCGTTAATGTCCATCAGGCAGCTCAACGCCAGTCTGTCCTCTCCCTGATTCAGAGAACAGATTCCATTGGAAAGACGTTCCGGCAACATTGGCACAACGCGGTCTGCCAGATAAACACTGGTTCCACGTTTCAGTGCTTCCCTGTCCAGAGCACTGTTGTACTGTACATAGTTGCTTACATCTGCGATATGGACTCCCAGATGGTAAATGTCCCCCTCTTTTGTCAGGGAAATCGCATCATCCAGGTCTTTGGCATCTTCGCCATCAATAGTGACTGTCTGCAGATGTCTCAGATCCAGTCTTCCATCTCTGTCTGCATCCAGCACATGATCCGGAACACGCTGAGCCTGCTTCATTACTTTCTCAGGAAATTCACTTGGGATTCCGAAGCTCTTGACGATTGCCAGGATATCTGTACCCGGTGTTCGGATATTTCCCAGATTCTCCTTAATTTTTCCTTCAGGATTCTTATTTCCGGAACCATAATCTGTAATCACCACGATTACTTTATCACCATTTTTTATTCCTGCCGCTTCTTTTCTCGGAATGAAGATATCTTTGGAAAATTTCGGATTATCACTGATCACAAAACCGAAATCCCGATTTAACTGATAAGTTCCTACAATTTCAGGCATACCACGCTCTAGAACCTTCACAACTACGCCTTCCTGGCGTTTTCCCTCTTTTTTGTCATTTCTGATGATGATCCTTACTTTATCCTGATGCATAGCTGTTCCTGTATCACTTTCAGGAATAAAGATATCCTCATCCTGCCCTTCAATTTCTACGAAGCCGAAACCTTTGGGATGTCCGATGAATGTTCCCTCAGCCTGGATTCCCTCCGGCTGCTCTTTTTTATTTTTATCTTTTTTATTTTTATCTTTCTTCTTTCTGCCATACTCTGATCCGTATTCTTCTCTTCGGTCATCGTAATAACGGTCATCTTTTTTCTTTTTCCATTTTCCTTTGACCTTTTCATATCTGCCCTTGCGGTCTACAGATACCTTTCCTTCCTCGCAAAGTTCGTCCAGAACATCATACAGCTCTCTTTTCTCTTCTTTTGAAAGTCTCAGAAGAGAAGAAATCTCGCGGAGTCTCATTGGCTGATAAATAGGATCTCCCATCAGTTCCAGGATAAACTTTTTTCTTCTGTCCATATCTTTTTTACTCATATTACTCCTCACAGCCTCCGCAGAGGACTTTTATCTGATTCAGCTCTTTATGACACAAAAAACACTCTTGCACATAACAAGAGTGTTTCAAATTTCTTTTCTGATTAACCAAGCATATTTAATGCTACAGAAATTACAAAAAATAAAGTTCCCATAATAGTGGTTGCCTTAACAAGTCCGCCCTCCATGGAACGACCTTTGTTCTTACCCCAGTATGTTTCTGCTGCTCCGGCGATAGCACCAAGTCCCTGCTGCTTACCTTCCTGCATAAGAACTACTACTGTAAGAGCGATGCAATCTATTATGAAAATGACACTCAGAATGATCTTAATAATCTGCACTTCGTTACACCTCCTAATCAACTGAGTTTCATTGTAACATAGCCGGATGGGGATTTCAACCACAATTCAGAGTTTTTGTCAGGTTTCTTAACAATTTTTTTCATTTTCTTTAAAAGGATTTTCATACACTGCCAGTTCTCCCAATGCCTCATGGATACGAAGAAGCTGATTATATTTGGCATTTCGGTCCGAACGGCAGGGTGCACCTGTCTTAATCTGGCCGGCACCTGTGGCAACTGCCAGATCTGCGATAAATGAATCTTCCGATTCTCCTGATCTGTGAGAAATTACTGCCCTGTATCCCGCTTTCTGTGCCATTTCCACTGCATCCAATGCTTCTGAAAGTGTTCCTATCTGGTTTAATTTTATCAGAATGGCATTTGCCGCTCCCAGTTTGATACCACATGCAAGACGTTTGATATTCGTGACAAACAGATCATCACCTACGAGCTGTATTTTGTCTCCCAGTCTTTTTGTCATCTGTTTCCAGCCTTCCCAGTCATCTTCCTCAAGTCCATCTTCAATGGAAACAATCGGGAACTTCTCTGCAAGTTTTTCATAATATTCTATCATCTCGCCGGAATCCCTGAGAACTTCTTCCCCTTTCATTTTTCCTTCTCCGGGGAAAACATAAACGCCTCTTTCTTCATCGTACAGTTCACTTGCCGCAGCATCAATTGCAATGCTGATATCCTTTCCGGGTTCATACCCTGCCTTTTTTACTGCTTCCAGAATCACTTCCAGGACGCTTTCTGAATCGGAAAGATCCGGTGCGAAACCTCCCTCATCCCCGACTGCTGTTGACAGACCTTTTTGTTTCAGGATAATTCTGAGAAACTGGTATACTTCCGCACACATTCGGATCGCCTGCTCCATATTTTCCGCTCCCGTCGGCATGATCATGAATTCCTGTAAATCCACCGTATTGTCAGCGTGACGTCCCCCTTGTGTCAAGCTAATGACACAAAATTTTTGTAATTTGTCCATCATCACTTCAACTGCAGATTTTCTGCACCTGCTCTACATACTTCACCAGCTCATCAGCAAAATTCCATTCAATTTCTATTCGCTTATCATTATATACCTTGATACCACGAATAAAAGTTACTGCTATCTCTCTGGTTAATTGCTTATTTCCTTCGATCAGGTCTGTCAGGCACTGTCTGCCATCGGGCGGAAGTTCAAATAAACGTTCAGCCGCTTCACTCTGTTCTGTCTCCATTTGCGCTATCGCTAAGGTTTCTTTCTCAATTTGTTTATCCAGCTTGTCATTTTTTCTGGTGAACTCTTCTTCTGAGATTTCTTCCATTGCATATCGCATATATAGTTCAGTCTTCTGGTGCTTGTATCTGCTAATACTGTCTTTGGCATCCCGAATCTTTTTTGCAGCTCCATTCACTTTTGATTTTAATTCTACTTTCTGTAATTCGAGTACCGGTTCAGCATCATCACTGATCTTTGCAAACAGCTTTATTGCCCTGAAAATCATCTCATTGAACTCGTCATCATATAAATTGTCTGTTACACAATCTTGATTTGCCGCATTAAATTTCCTTGGGCACTTAAAGTGCGGATTGCATCTGGTTACATGCTGTAGATTCTGACCGCATCCCCCACATTTTACCAATCCTTTCAGCGGATAATTATTATTGTGGGTTTTGCTCCTCTTTCTGGAATTTAATTCCAACTTTTCCTGTACAGCATCAAACACCTCTTTAGAAACAATCGCTTCATGCGTACCCTCAACCACAATCCAGTCTTCTTCTTTTGTTTTCAAATGCTTATTACTTCCTACCGAAGCAACTTTCCACTTGCCGCCAATCGTAGTTCCCGTATACGTTTCTGTCATCAGTATCAGTCTTACAGTTACTGGATACCAGATATATTTTTCTGTTGTTTTCTTCACACCAGTTTTCAGAACTTCTCTTTTATATTGACCTGGACTCATAATTTTCTGCTCATTCAGGTAACGTGCCAGCTGAGTAATATTCATTCCATTAAGATATTTCTGAAATATCATCTTCACAACAGGCGCTGTCTCCGGATTAATCACGAGGCTGGTCACATCTTCATCAGGCTTCAAATATCCATACGGTGCTCTCGCTCCCATATATTTTCCAGCTTTCTGACGCTGTATCAAAGTTCTTTTTACTTTAACGGAAGTATCAATGCTATGATGTTCGTTAATAATATTTCTGAAACCAACATCTATTCCCGGCATACCAGATTCATATTTCATACTATCAACATTATCATTGATTGCTATGAATCTCACATTCATAAATGGAAAAATTTGTTCCAGATATGTGTCAACCTCTATATGATTCCTGCCGAATCGAGAAAGGTCTTTCACTATAATTGTGCTGACTTTTCCATCTCTTACTAATTCCATCATACTTTGGAATCCTGGGCGATCGAAATTCGTTCCACTATAGCCATCATCTTTGAATTCTAACACTTCCGTATTTTTGAACTCATTTTTACTGGCTATGTATTGCCCAATCACAATTCTCTGATTGGTAATACTATTGGATTCATCCAGCATATCCTCATCTTCCAGCGACAATCTTAAATACTTTACTATGCATTTACCATCTGACATCTGATCACCCCCTCCTCTAAAATTTCTGATAACGCCTGTATTTCATCTTGAAATTTAAATTCGATCTCTATACGTTTGTCTTCATATAAAGAGATTTTCTTTATATAAGAACGGACAACATCTTTTGTAAGGAATTCCAAATTCTTTCCTTTACTGAATTCAGCAAGCCACGAGAAGTTCTTTTTACACAATTTTTCTGTAATTTTTCTACTCTTCTCAATTTCTTTCTGTCTTGTAACCAGGTCTTTTTCGACCACGGTTATTCTTTCTGTCATACGATTATATGCATCCGTATCAATCTCGCCCGAAACATATTGCTCATATAATTCAAATCGTCTTGCTTCGTTCCTTTTATTGAGCTGAACAATTTTACTCTGTTCCCTGTTCAAATATTTTTGGAATGTTTCAAAATATTCACCATTAAAGCGTTTCAGTTGCGTTTTTAATTCACATACTGTTTTTAGCTGCATGATGAGTGCCCGATACACCAGTTCATCAATTACTTCTTCTTTCCAGCGATTACAGTTATATTTTTCCTTGGAAATTTTTGCATAATTACCACAAATGAAATAGTAATTGTAATACAAAACACCATTCTTTTCGCTGTAATAGTATCTCCGAACCATATTAGCGCCACAGTCACCACAGTATATCAATCCAACATACTTATTATCCTGTTTTCCATGAGTCTGCATATTCGATAAATCTTTTTTGGGCAATGCTTTCTCCTGCTTTAATTTGATTACATTTTGTACTTTTTCAAATAATTCAGCACTCACTATAGCCTTATGGGTATTCACATGTTCAATCCATTCTTCTTTATCCAACATTACATTTTTTTCTTTTGTAAGAAGTGAAGTTCTTGTTTTATGTGAATAAGTATTTCCCAAATAGTGCCTATTTTCCGCAATCTGTTTAATTACAGATGATTGCCAATGCATATCCGTTTCGTCAATTCTATCCAAGAATAACTTCCCAGTTCTTGCGTATACCCTTGGCGAAGCCAGCAGCATGGTATTAAACTCTCTCGAAATTTTCAAATATGACTGCCCTGCAGCAAGTTTTTCAAATATTTCTACTACATACGGTGCAGTTAAAGGATCGGGAACAGTAGTAGATTTTCCTTTTTCATCTCTAGCTCTCTTATACCCATAAGGAGCATCTCCACCACAATATTCACCTGACTCCATCTTAATTTTCATGGCACTTGTCATTTTTACAGATGCATCTTTTGCATACATATCATTTGCCAGATTCGATATCATGATTCCCAGCATCTGATTGTCACATTCTGGACTGATACTGTCATAGTTATCATTGACTGATATAAAGCGCACTTGCATAAATGGAAATATTTTTTCCAGATATTTTGATACTTCTTCCAAATCTCGACCAAATCGTGATAAATCCTTTACTATGACCGTATTTATTTCTTTTGTTTTGATGTCACCAAGCATTCTCACAAAGTCATCTCGATCAAATTTCGTACCTGATATACCGTCATCCTTATAAAACTTTACAACTTCAATATCCGGATGAGATTCTGCGTAAGAAAGAGCGATCAGTTTCTGTGTCTCCAGCGATTCTCTCTTCTCACCATTGATATCTACAGATATTCTGGTATAAATACCGGCTTTCCAGATCTTCTTCGGTGATGCCTGCACAAATGCTTCAGCTTGTTTCATCTGGCGATTTCTTGTTCTTGCCATTATACAGCCACCTCCTGTTTTGTTTTTCCAATCTGTTCTGCCAGTCTTGCAGCTGTTACCAACTCATCTTGGAATCGGTAAACAATCTCTATTTTTTTTCCTTCAAAGACATTTATTTTTTCCACATACTGAAGAAGCATATCTCTGTCAAGATCTCCCAGCGACGGTTTCTCAAGAAATGTGTTTACCCATTCTTCGCACAGCAGTTTATTTTCAAGGAGATTTTCCATATACTCTTCCTGCTTTTCAATATTGCTTTCCAGACTTTTAATTTCTGTCTGATACCGTTCTCTAAGCAAAGCGTAATCATCCCTAGAAATAACTCCTGACGCAAGATTTCCCGATAATGAATGTAACAACTTATAATATTTATTGACTTTGTTTCGTAACTCAAGTATCTGGTCATCATGCTGTATCAATGTCTGTGTATCCAAAGAATTCTCTTTCAAATACTCCATTGCACTCCGTATGGCATCCGTCATCTTACTGTATATTTTCAAAGAATCCATTACCAGCTGAATCAGCACATCTTCTCTGATACTATGTCTGGAACATTGATCCTTCTTTTTATTGTAAGAAGAACAGATATAAAAAACTGTCTTTTCTCCTTTATAACTGTTAGTTCGCCGGATCAGATTACTTCCACAGTCTCCACAGGATAATAACCCACCAAACAAATAAAGTCTGTTTTCTCCGGGTGCTATCCTGGTATCCTTCGCAAGCAACATCTGAACTGTTTCATATTCTTCTTTTGTAACGATACCTTCATGATGATTTTCAAAAATCACCCATTCTTCCTTTGGTAATGCCCTCTGCACCTTAACTTTATAGTTAATTCTTTGGGATTTTCCCTGTTGAAGCACTCCATAGTAGATTGGATTCTTTAAGATACGGATAATTGCTACTGCTGACCACCTGGATGTCAGATGTGTCTGAAATGACGATTTGAAGTTTACTCCGGTCGCACGTTTGTAATCAGCCGGTGCAAGAACTCCCAGTTCATTCAGTTTATCTGCAATCAGCTGATTGCTCATGCCCTCCATCTTCCAGTTAAAAATATCTCTTACATGCTTTGCAGCAACCGGATCAATTTCTATCTGACTTTTATCAGCATCACACTTTTTATATCCATATGACACGTAATTTCCCACATATTCTCCAATATTTCTTTTTGCACTCAAGTGGCTTCTTACTTTTTGAGAATTCTGTCTGCAATACGTGTCATTAACAAAGGATTTCACCGGTAATACAAGATGCGTATCGGTAATGTTTGCTGTTTCAGAATCATAATTATCATTGATTGCTATAAATCGTACTCCCAGTTGTGGAAATACTTTTTGAATATACCGATCAACATCTATATGCTCTCTACCGAATCGAGACAAGTCTTTTACAATGATACAGTTGATTTCCTTATTTTCGATTGCCTTGAGCATTGCCTGAAAACCAGGACGCTTAAAATCAGTACCTGAAAAACCATCATCTTTAAATGTCTCAACAATAGTAATATCAGATGTCGATTTCATATAGTTATCAATCAAAATTGACTGATTTACAATAGATTCACTTTCAGCCTTATCTCCGTCCTCAATACTAAGACGAAGGTACTTGGCTGCTATCCAGATATTTTTTTGCATAAAAAACACTCCTATCCAAAGATTCTGCCAAAACAGAACCCTTAAATAGAAGTGCTCTATTCAAATTTAGTCCTGTTAGCATTATAGCACACTTCGTCTTCTGTGTGAATATGAAATTTTGTTGTTCCAGTTATTCCCTTATGCCAATCCAGCTTTCTTTGCTACAAGCTGTTTTGTACAGTCTATATAGGAAAGGGAAGCTGCTGCATTAAAAACACTTTTTACGACATAGCCCATATCTTCATATACATATGGGTTATCAGAGTGATTAAGCAGCACTTCCATCTTATTGCTTTTCCTGCTATCCAGCTCTGAAATCAAATCCTTGTACTTGGGCAAACTATCTCGTTCAATCTCTTTGATATCAACTGTTTTCAACTCTTCTAATCTTTCAACTGTTGTCATGGACATCGCCTCCTTTTCCTATAGTTACCATTATCGAAAATAAATATTCGTAACAGTTATGTAGTCTTCTCTTCCATTCCCATCTGAATCCGTACTGCTTTCAGTACCCGATCTAGGCTCCACTTGTTCACTCTTCCGCATTTCTCAATAATACATTTCGTAGAAATGCTCATAACCTGTTCAGCCAGTGCCAGGCTTCCTTTTCGGATTCCCGTCATATCATATTTGCTGATAAATACATGTGTTGGCAAATACCGCTTCTTATATATTCTTGACGTCAGCG
>OIXS01001273.1_pt1 | contig 13051 bp, 10 predicted proteins | sample 1587841 | NCBI WGS metagenome assembly OIXS01 (sample SAMN03283254) | human gut metagenome | biome: human-associated habitat; material: feces | host: Homo sapiens | place: USA | collected 2013
GCCATAATCACAGCGGGCTTGGTCACCAGGGCGCGCGCCGCCGCCACGCGCTGCTGCTGGCCGCCGGACAGCTGGTAAGGATACTTGTCGAGCGTCTGGGCGATGCCGAGTCGCAGGGCCACCTCTTCAACGCGGGCAAGCACCTCTTTAGCCGGAACGCGGGCGATGGTAAGTGGCAGCGCGATGTTCTCCCGCGCGGTCAGGGTATCCAGCAGGTTGGAATCCTGGAAGATGAAGCCCAGCTGTTCGCGACGGAACTTGGTGAGCCTAGCCGATTTCAGCTTGGTGACGTCCTCCCCGTCAACGATTACCGATCCGCTGGTCACCTGATCGATGGTGGAGACGCAGTTCAGAAGCGTCGACTTGCCCGATCCGGACGGACCCATGATGGCGACGAACTCACCCTTGGTGACCTTGAACGAGACATCGTCCAAAGCACGCGTCACGTTATTACGAGAACCGTACACCTTCTCGATATGTTGCGCATCGAGCACCACCGGAGCCGTAGAGGTCCGAGATACCGCAGGCGCCGCATGGCGCCCAACCATACTGGGAGTAGGTACGTTCATATTCATATAATGACTCCACTTCTCATCTACGCCAAACGGCGCCCTGTCGCCTTACGTCTGTACGCGCGAGCTATAACGCGCTGTGCATGGATGCGTTTGCCATGAGCCACAGCATGCCCAGAGAAAGTGCGGCCATAACAATGAGCACAAGAGCCATCTGGCCCATCGACATACCGTACGCGATTCCATCCATTGTGTTGTCTGTTGCCTTCATGACGAACACCTCCTTGACCATATACTCTCAAGTTGACGTTGCGGCAGCCATCGATTTGCCTTACGAGATGCTTTCGCTTTTGTAAGGTTCACTTCTGCGTCGCCGGAGCGCTACTATAGGTCGATCGGGACAATCGCTTGCACCAAGCGTTCAATCGTCCCCTTGCCCAAGCGTTTAGAAGGGATTGCCCAGACCGTGAAAACCGTCCATGTTGCCGCCGGCGTCATCTGCAACCATGAAACCGATGAAGTCCTCGCCGTCCAGCGTGGCTACGGCGACATGGCGGGATTATGGGAGTTTCCCGGGGGCAAGGTCGAACGAGGAGAGCAATCTATAGATGCCTGCGTGCGCGAGCTCGCAGAAGAGCTGCACGTAACCGTTTCTAACCTGAGAAACTTCTACACCGTTGAGTTTGACTACGATGACTTCCATCTCTCGATGGACTGCTTCTTGTGCCAGATAGATTCCGGCGAAATCGAGCAAACCGAGCAGATGGATATCAGCTGGGTCAAACGCGAAGCGCTCGCCACGCTGCAATGGATGCCTGCCGACGTTGAGGTGGTGCAAGTCCTCACCGAGGCAAAGGACGCCGAGGGAGACGAGCGCCAAGTAAAACGCCGCCATGACAGCAGGAAGTCGATGCAGGGCAACAAGAGAGCGAACACCAAGCCAGAGCTTCTGGTGAGGCAGCGATTGCGCGAAGCGGGCCTTACGGGATACCGACTGCAGTGGAAGAAAGCACCCGGCCGCCCCGACATCGCGTTTCCCGGTCGCAAGATAGCCATCTTTGTCAACGGTTGCTTTTGGCACCGCTGCCCCCATTGCAATCCATCCATGCCCAAACGCAACACTGACTTTTGGATCGCCAAGTTTAAGCGCAACGTGGAGCGAGATCAAGCGGCCATCGCCGAGCTTGAAAACCTAGGATGGACTGCTATCACCATTTGGGAATGCGAGCTCAAAAAGAAGAACATCGACCAAACCATGGAGCGCGTTATCGCCCAGATACGCGAGGCCACCAAGGCGTAGCCCCCTTGTAAGGTGATGGCCGTGGTTGGGTTTTGCATAGAACGAATCTAATTCGCAGCAATTTGTAACAGTTTATCACGTTATGAATTATATTTCTCATTTACCTGTGATTCTTTTATTCATTATGCAAAGTGACCGTGAGAATGATTTCATTTGATAGCGCGCCGAACCGTCTCCATTGACCCCCTACTGTTTCATCACGAGGCGCACACGGTAGACGGTATATTTTCATGGTTAAACGGTAGGTAATTCCTAATACAACCATTTTTACCTGCGATTTTATACATACCACGTTTGAGTGTAAGAGATTCTAGGTCTTTTCTAATCGCAAAAACAAGGGATAATGGACTAAGCGCGTTACGAGAGCAGCGACTGTAATGCGCATGGTACAGGTGGACGGGCGAGGAGGTCGACGCATGCATTCTCCCAAAGATGCAGCTGGTACCTTTTCGGTGCAGTCATCCCGACGTGCGAACCATTTCTCCTTCCCCCCGACACAGAGAACTGGCCTCCTCGACTCCACCAAACGCCGCTCCTCTAACCAACGGGTTAACTTGGAGCGCTCCTTCCACAGCTTGCTTGACGCGCTGAGCATTTCCCCCGTATAGACGCGTCGCCGCAAAGCTGTCTTCGCCCCATGGCGGCTCAAAGGGTCCGGATTCGTCCGGGCCCTTTTGCGTTAGGCTCGAGCTTTTCTGGTCGCGCGCGAAACCGTGGCGCGAATCGGAGGGGGCATCTCAGCCAAGCGATCGGGCCCGCACGTCACTCACTCCCGACCGTGTAGCGCTACCGCTATTTTTGGCCTCCAGTTGGACTTGCTCGCTGCTGAAATCGACCTTCATGTACGGTGATTTGCTATTTTTGGGGTCCAGTTGGACTTGAACATGCTGAAAACGGCCTCCAGTTGGACTTCGGTTAGAGCGGTATGATGCCTGCATTTAAGAAAATGCAGGTAGATGAGACGAGGCACCGGAAGCCTCGCGAAGCCAAATCCAACTGGAGGCCGATTTTAGCAATTGGGACGAAATGAAGGCCGATTTCAGCAGCGACCAAGTCCAACTGGAAGCCGTTTTTAGCAGATAGTCCAACTAGAGGCCGTTTTTAGCAGCGACCAAGTCCAACTGGAGCGCGATTTCAGCAGCGACCCCAACACCGGACGGCACGCCCGTGATCGTCGCAAACCATCCGAATTCGGACGTGCGCTACATCAGTTTGGTCTCCTCGAGCTTCTCGATAATCCAGTTGTTGGCGCGAATCACCGGGCGACGGAACACCAGGCCCAGGGCCAAAGACGGGATAAGGTAGCTGGCAAGCGTGCCCATCTCAACCCAGTACTCCATTCCATACGAACCCGCCATGGCGGCGTGCATCGCATTGATGCCATGCGTAAACGGCAGGAACGGATAGACCATCTGGAAGAAGTCCGCTGTCATCTCGATAGGGAACGTTCCGCCCGAGCCCGCCACCTGCATGACCAACAACACAACCGCAAGCGCCTTGCCGATATCGCCAAACGAGACGGTGAGCGTGTAGATGATGTTGCAGAACACAAAGCCCGCAAGCCAGCCCGTCGCCAAGAAGAGCAGCGGGCTTTCGCACTGAATCTCAAAGAACAGGATGTCGCCAGCGCACACCAGAGTGCTCTGCAGAAGCGACAGCATGGCGAACAGCATGAAACGACCCAGGTACAGCTCGTGCAGACGCACCGGGACCAGCTGCATCTTTACGGAATCATCCACGCCGACCTTCATCATGGCGGCCAGCACGATGCCACCCACCCACAGGCTCAAGATGGTGTAGAACGGAGCCATCGCCGACCCATAGTTCTTGATGTGGTAGACCGCATGGCGATCAAGGCCAACGGGCGCAGCAAGCGCCTCCGACAGCGCCTCGGGGTCATTACCGATCAACTCGCGAATCTTCTGGAGATCACCGTTTTGGACCGCCACGTCGAGCTCCGCTTTCATCTGCTGCAAATCATCTGCGGACGCATTCAGCGTGGACGAGGTATTTGTCAGGACCCTTTGCACGTTGCCCAGGTCTGCCGCCAGGGAACCCGATGCGCTCTTGAGACTGTCCACCGTCGCGTCGACGTTGTCAGAAATACCGGATGCGGAAGACGCAATGTTCTCAACAGAGGACTGCAGCTCCTCAGCCTGGCCCTTCAACGTCTCATCGTAGTCGCCCTTAACCTGGGACAGGGTCTGCTTCGCTTCGTCGATCAGGGCGATAACGTCGGCGCGGGCCTGTTGGGCGTTCGCAAGACCACTTGCCAAATCGCTCGCCGCCTGGCGCAAGCGGCTCTCAAGCTGGCGCTGCTTGGTCGAAACGCTCGTCAAACTGGTGATGATATCGTTCAGGCGCGCCTCAAGCAGGGGCTTCAAGGCGTTATCCGGCAGCTTCTGCTTGAGCGCCTCGACGTCCGCCGTGATCGCCTCGATCTTGGACGCCTGCGTGCCCACCTTGTCAGCCAAGGCATTCATTTGATCCTGGGTATCCTGCGATTGGGTTCCCGCCGCGTCGAACACATCGTCCACAGCGCTTGAAACGTCATCAAAGCTGCCGGACACAGAGGCTAGGGCGTCATTGATGGAGTCGGCCGAGTCGCCAAGCGCGCCCTGAACGCTCGCCAGGCCGGCCTTGGCGTCGGTCAAAAGCTCTTGCGAGCGGTCGGACGTCTCGCCAGACGTGCCCAACAGGCCGCCGGCAGAAGACACCAAACTAGAGGTCGACCCCATGAGCCCGCCAAACGAACCAGCGGCGGACGCCGCGTCGCGCAGGCTGCTGATGCCGCCATCCAGCGTGGAGCTAAGGTTTGACACGTAGTTCTTGACCTCATCGCTATCCATGAACTCAAGCAAGCTCGAACTGGTAGCTAGACCAATGTCGCCAATGGTCTGGGTAAAGGTCTCGTCGATCTGCTGGCGCACCGTGCTCGCGCCCTTATCGGTCACGCGCGGGGCGATGGCGTTTGCCTTCTGGTTCTCGTAATAGATGATCTCGGAGTGCTTCACCTCGGTTGAAAACAAAGTCATCATATCTGCCGAAAACTCCTGCGGGATCACCACTGCCGCGTAGTACTCGCCAGACTTCACGCCCTCGATCGCCGCGTCCTCATCCACGAACACCCAGTCCAGCGCATCGTTAGCGCGCAGGGCAGAGGTCACGTTGTCGCCCATATTGATCTTGATGGGAATCAAATCGCTTGTATAGCCCTCGTCGCTGTTGGCAACCGCCACCTTGATGTTGCCCGTATTGCCATACGGGTCCCAGCTACCCGCGATGTTAAACCAGGCATAGAGCACGGGGACAATGACCAGACCCACCATAACAATAAGGCCGATGACGCTCTTGCGAATGTTGGAAAGATCGTGCTTGAACAGGTTGATGATGTTTTTCATTACTGGTCGCCTCCCTTCATGTGCTTGGCGCTCGGTGCGCTGTGGCCCCCCGCCACGTCCTTGTCCTCATCCGCGCCGTCATGGGCCACCTTGACCGCTAGCGACCCGGGCAGCACGGTTGTGTGCGAGCGAATCTCATTCACCAAGGCATCATCCGGAAGCTCGGCGATGCGAAGCTGGAACTGCATGCTTTCGCGTATGTACTCGACCACAATCATGTACGTATCCGCGAGGATGACCGAAGCGATCCAAAGGACCAGCATGATAATCTTGCCCTCGATCTCCAAATCAAGCGTGGCGGTAAGGATGAACAGCACCACGGGAAGGCCAAACACCAGCATAAAGCCAGCTTTAATGAGCTTGGGGTAGCGCTCCTCAAATCGAGCCGCCCGCAGAATAAGGTCCTCACGATAGCCCGCGGTGTCGAGCATGGCGCGTAGGGCCCAGCGCAAAGAGAAGCGCTCGCGGGGACGGTCGTCTTTTTCGCAGATCATAACGCCCGTGCGCTCCAGCTCTTTATCAAACAGCAGGTTGAGGTTGAGCATGAGGGTACGCAGCTTCACGCCAATAAAGAGCGCGACTGCCAAAAAGACCGCAAGGACACCCAGATTGATTGCGTAATCCATACCGTACATGCCGCCAATGGTCTCGCGCATGGCAGAGATGCCATAGGTAAAGGGCAGCAGAGGGTGCAGGTACTGGAAGAAGTCCGGCATCATCTCGATGGGGTACATGCCCGATGAACCCGGGATTTGGACGATGACCAAGATTACAACCAACGCCTTGCCGATATGCTTGAACGCGCTCGCAAGCGCATAGATGATGTTGACGTAAACGAATGAGGTAAAAATACCCGCCAACACAAACAGCTCGGGGCGCAGGCACTGCATGCCTAGGACCAAATCGCCGCAGCACACGATAAAGGCCTGCGCAAAGCCAAGCACCACCAGCAGCAACCAGCGTCCAAAATAGCCCTCGGTAGCAGTGAAAGCGCCAATGCCCTCGCCATCGACCTCTAGCTTAATGATGGCGATGAGGACGCAACCACCCACCCACAGCGCCAGGTTGGTGTAGAACGGGGCCACGCCGGAGCCATAGTTGCTCACGGGATACACTGCCTTGGTGGTAAGGGTCACGGGACTGGACATGAGGTCCGCCAGGTCGGCAGAACTGGCACCAAGAATCTCGTCCAGCTTATCAAGCGACTCGGATGCGCGAAGCGCGGCAACATCATTTGCAGCCGTGCTCAACGTGCCCTGCAACTTCTCTAGCGAGGAGTCAGCCTGCGACATGGTCGAAGAAGCCTGATCCAAGGTTGTGGTGAGCTGGGCGAGCACGCCGCGCGCCTGCGCGATGGTGGGCTCAAGGCTTGTCACCACGCCGGTAAGATCGCCGGATACCTCGGAGAATGAATCCATGCCCTGGCTTAACTGCGGAAGCACCGTGCTGGCCATATCCTGTTGCACGCCCTCCATGGCGCTGATCCCCTGCTGAGTTGCCGAGTCAAGAGATGACACCGCGCCCGCAATCGCGCCGGCGGAGTTCTGAATATCAGTGCTCTGGTCCTGCAGGGCGTCCTTCAACGTCTGGAGCTCGGCCAGCTGCTCTTCGAGCGCGGAGAGAATAAGACCGCTGTCGATACCCGTGATTTCGCGAATATCGATGATAATCCCGTTAACATCGTTGATGACCATTTGGACATCCGCCAGGGCCCCATCAACCTTGCCGCCGGCCGCGCTAATGGCACCGGAAAGCTTGCCCACAGCGACGTTGGCATTGGAGGACACCTTGCCCATTTGGGTCAAGCCGTGACTGAGAGTTGTGTTGAGCGAGCTCGCAAAGTTGCGCGAGCTGGTGCGCGCGGACGCCAGCAGCGCATCGCCCTTATCGAGCGCGTTGACCAATGAGGGGATTTGGCCGGAGAGCGCCGCCAAGGTCTCGTCAGCCTTGGCCCCCGCCTCTTTGGAGGTCGCGATGGTTTTCTGCATGCCAGCCAGGGCATCGCGCACGTCCTGCAGGGCCCGGTTGGAACGCTGGACGTTCTCCAAGATGCCACCTTGGGTCTCGGCGCCCTGAGCATCCAGATCGCCCGCCGCATTCTGTATTTTCTCGACCAGCGTTTCACTCACCGTGGCGACAAAGGTCTCGTTAATCTGTTCCTCGACCGTCTGCGCGCCCGTATCGGTCACCTTGGGCGCAATGGCATTCTTCTTCTCGTTGCAATAATACTCAAGCTGAGGCTGGGTAAACGTGCCCGTCAACATGCTGGTAAGGTTGGCGCTGAAGTCATCCGGGATGACGATCGCAGCGTAATACTCGCCGGACTTCACACCCTCCACGGCAGCATCCGCGTCTGTAAAGACCCAACCAAGCTGGTCGTTTTCTTTAAGTTTGGAGACGGTCTCATCGCCCGCGTTAAGTTCGCCAACGTATTCGTTGGATGTGCCCTGGTCGTTGTTGGCAACGGCAACCTTGATATTTGCCGTGTTTCCATACGGGTCCCAGTTGGCAACTATGTTGTACCAAGCGTAGAGCGACGGAATTACGCATATGCCGATAGTGATAACCAAAGCAACGGGATTTTTAAGCAAGCGCAAGATATCGCGCTTGAAAATCTGAAATGCCTTTTTCACTAGAACCATCCAAACCTAGTCGACGCTGTCCCCCACATGCACTCCCCGTCCAAGACGGAGGTCGTTGACAGAAAAGGATTCCTATACGATTGCTCCAGCACTATACAACAATTGTGTATAAACGCACATGTGGGTAGTAATTTAGGTTGACAGATGAAATAAACCAACACATTCGAAGCCTACGCAACAGTTGTCGTAGCATATATATGCTGTTGTAAGCACTCTGTTTTTCCGCACGCTCCCCGCGATAGACCGCGCACCGAGACTTTACAAAAGGCCGTGCACGCACCGCCTATACTGGATACACTGTCGGCGCGCACCCTATAGTCGCACCGGGACGGGGGATGATCATGTCGTTTGTCTTTGATACCGCTTCCGCAGACGATTGCGAACGCGTTTGGGACCTCATTTGCCAGCTAGAGAAGTGTCGGCTGCCCTTTGAGCCCTTTCGCGAAATGTTTGCCAAACAAGTGAAGAGCACGCATTATTGCTGCCTTGTCGCCCGCGAGGAAGCGGATGCCCCCGCATGCGCCATATTGAACCTGCGCTTTGAAAACCAGCTGCACCACGCAGCGCGCGTCGCCGAGATCCTTGAATTCATTGTGGACGAGCCCCACCGCGGCAAGGGAATTGGGGCCGCGCTCCTTGAAGAAGCCCAGTGCGTCGCAAAAGAAATGGGATGCATGCAACTTGAAGTCACCAGCAACCGCACGCGTACGGAGGCGCATGGTTTTTACGAATCCCAAGGTATGGTGAACTCGCACGTAAAGCTTACGCTACCGTTTGGCGAGATTGATCTAGAGGACATCTCCTAGCATGCGCCTAGCGGCACGCCCACACGCTGCCCTCGGTCACAATAAAATCAACCGGAACATCAAATGCCTCGACGGGAAGCGGGTTTGAGCTAATCTGCATGGTTCTGGCCAGAGCGATCTTGTCGCCCGGATAATGCCACAGAAAGCGATCGTAGCAACCGCCGCCATATCCTATTCGGTGACCCTGGGCGTCGAAAACCAGGCCGGGGACCAAACATACCGAGCCAAAGAAATCGTCCATAGAAAGCAGGCGGCACTCATCTGGATCGGGTTCGAGAATGCCCTTGAAACCAGGAGAGACCTGATCGAGGGATTCAATCTCGTAAAACGCCATCTCTCGGGTCGCCGAATCGACCAAGGGCACGCCCACGCGGCGCCCCGATTGGAGAACGCCCTGGATAATGATGTGCGTATCGACTTCATTCCCATAAGATATATAGGACAAAACAAGCGGTGCCTCTGCAAATAGCGAAAAATCAAGTAGCGTTTCGTCGATCGATCGATCCATACGGGCCTTGAAGGGGGCGGGAATCTGCTGGCGTGCGGCAAGATAGCCCGCTCGCAAAGCGCTTTTGTCAGCATCGGTGCCGTACGAACTCGCCATGCACGCCTCCCATAATTCCCCGTAGTACTTGGAGTTTTATTTTAGCAGCCAAACCGGCAGCTCCACATAATTATAGAAGGCCAAAACACCTCCCTTCAGAAAGCCTTAATCCACCAAAAAGGGCTCCGCAACTCGTATATGAGCTGCGGAGCCCTCTGCTCGCTCGGTACTACATCGCCAAAAAGCGAGACTCTACATCAAGCTGCAGATATTCTGAGCAAAGGCCACGGGGTCGGCAGGCAGGATGCCCTCCACCAGCAGCGCCTGGTCATAGAGCAGGCCCGCGTACAGGGAGAGCTTCTCGGCGTCATCCGCCTCCTTGGCCGCCACCAGCTTCTCGAACACCGGGTGCTTAGCGTTGAGCTCCAGCACGCGGACGGTCTTGGGCATGCCCTCGGTACCGGCCTCGGGGCCGCGAGCCAATACCTTTTCCATCTCGAGCGACAGCGGTCCCTCGGTGGTGATGCAGGCAGGGGCATCGGTCAGACGGGCAGAAACCGCAACCTTCTCCACCTTATCGCCCAGAGCTTCCTTCATGGCATCGAACAGGTCGCCATGCTCGCGCGTAGCCTCCTCGGCATCCTTCTTCTCGTCCTCGGTTGCCAGATCAAGATCGCCGGTCGCAACGTTCTTGAACTCGATGTCGCGATCCTCAACCTCGGGTTCGGCACCGTCAGCGACCGCCTTGGCAGCAGCCTCGCGCGCAGCCTCGTCCTCATAGACCTTGGGCAGACCGCACGCATGATAGGTGCGCATGGCCTGGAAGGTGAACTCGTCCACATCCATGGTGCACAGCAGCACGTCGTAGCCACGATCGAGCACGCCCTTTACCACGGGCATCTTGGACAGGCGCTCGCGGTCGTCACCGGCGGCGTAATAGATCGCCTTCTGCCCCTCGGGCATGGCCGCGGCGTATTCCGCCAGCGTCACCATCTTGTTCTCGCGCGCGCTCCAGAACAGCAGCAAATCTGCCAGCTCGGACGCCTTCATACCGTAGCTGGAGTAGATGCCGAACTTGAGGCCGCGGCCAAAGTTCTCGAAGAAGGCCTCGTACGTCTCGCGATCATCGTCGCGCATAGCCTTGAGCTCGCTGGTGATCTTCTTTTCCACACGCGAGGCGATGGCGCGCAGCTGACGGTCCTGCTGCAAGGTCTCACGAGAGATGTTGAGCGAGATGTCGGCGGAATCCACCACACCGCGCACGAAGTTGTAGTAGTCCGGCAGCAGGTCGGCGCACTTCTCCATAATCATGACGTTGGAGCTGTAGAGGGAGAGGCCCTTTTGATAATCCTTGCTGTACAGGTCGAACGGCGCGCGGCCGGGGATGAACAGCAGCGCATCGTACTCAAGCGAGCCCTCGGCATGGAAGCTGATGGTGCGCGCGGGATTGTCCCAATCATGGAAAGTCGACTTGTAGAACTCGTTATAATCGGACTGCTCAACATCCGAGCTGCGCTTTTTCCAAATGGGAGTCATGGAGTTGATGGTCTCGAGCTCCTGGTAGTCCTCATACTGGGGCTGATAGTCGTCGCCGGCATCCTCGGGACGAGGAAGCTCGCGGCTCTTGCTTACCATCATCTGGATGGGATAGCGCACGTAGTTGCTGTAGCGGGTTATGAGGTCGCGCAGGCCCCACTCGGTAAGATAGGTATCGTAGTTCTCGCCCGCCTCGCCGTTCTCGCCCTTGGTGTTCTCGCGAATGGTCAGGATGACATCGGTGCCGTGCTCGGCGCGCTCGCCATCTTCGATGGTGTAGCCCTCAAGGCCGTCGCTCTCCCACACGTGCGCCGTCTGTTCGCCAAAGGCGCGGCTCACCACGCGAACCTTGGATGCGACCATGAACGCAGAGTAGAAGCCCACGCCAAACTGGCCGATGATGTCGACGTCACCACCCTGGCTCTCGGCGTTTTCCTGCTTGAATTCCTCGCTACCGGAATGGGCGATGGTGCCCAGGTTGCGCTCCAAATCCTCCGCGGTCATGCCGATACCGTTATCGGAAACGGTCAACGTGCGCGCGTCCTTGTCGAACGAGATTCTAATAGCCAGGTCGCTGGAGTCGAGCTTGATATCGGAGTTGGTCAGGCTCTTAAAGTTGAGCTTGTCCACGGCATCCGACGCATTGGAGATCAGCTCGCGAAGGAAGATCTCCTTGTTGGTATAGATCGAGTTGATCATGAGGTCGAGCAGCTTTTTGCTCTCCGTCTTAAACTGGCGCATACGTGAATCCCTCCATAAAGCGGGCGCCCACAAACCTTGCTGAGGCGCCCTATTCATTAACGGAGTCTATACTACCCACATTCGCGCTCATAAAACCTAAGCGATAAAGACTTAGATAATCTCTAAAGCCGCTTTGCCATCCAAAGATGGGGCTGGCCCTCGTCCTCATAATCCACGTCGGAGATCTGGGCGTATCCCATCTTCGCGTACAAGTCGCGCACGTACTCCTGCGCATGCAGCTTGACCAGACGAGCGCCGGCGGCGCGCGCCGCATTATCGCTCGCACGCACTATCTCGCTCGCAAGGCCGCGGCGCCGATACTCGCCCAAAACCGCAACGCGCCCCAACAAGTATGTTTGAGATGCCTCAACGCCCTCATCAAGCTCGCACGCCGGAGACTTTGGCGCCTCGGGCGCTGCCGTGCGCTCCAGCTCCTCGGGAAACACGCGGGAGCAGCCGGCAACTTCGCCATCAACGTAGAGCGTCACATGAATGCACTGGGGATCGTCATCGATCTGATCGAACTCGTTTTCATAGCCCTGCTCGTCCATAAACACGCGCTTGCGCACATCAAATGCCGCATCTCGCGCATCAAAGCGTGGGGTGACTTCCATGCTACACAACTCATCTCAATGCTTCGCATTAGGAAATAGCATCTTACTTAAAATGCTTTCCCCTCAAACTATATTTGCCAACCGCCTCTTTGTAATAGGCATAATGCGATTCTTTATGAGCATCGCTACCGATATAGGTATACATCAGCTCGTCAAACATGCGCTTAGCAGGCTTGCGCTCCTTCCCAAACCTGCCCCCAGCTATGAAATCCGAAGATGCCTGAAGCTTGCACCCCATTTTCATCAGCTTACGAGCAAGATCTATGTCTTCTTGTATAGCTCGATATCTCTCGGGATGCGCGATAATTACCTGATAGCCCCTCCCGTGTAGCTCATAAATGGTGCGCTCATACTCTATAAAATCAAGCTTGTCGGCATGTACTGATAGTTCCAAGAGAAACTCATTCGACCCGTCAAAGCATAACCGATCCGCCCATTCCAACCCCAAGTCCATGAGCTTAGAATGATTCACCTCAAAACCCATCTGCAACGGAAATCCATTCGCATGATCTTTAAGTAATTCAAATGCATCCCACATGGCATCGTAGTCGAAATACGGATCTCGACAATGGGGCGTACAGACGATACTGGTTATGCCCGCACGCTTTGCCGCTTCCAGCATTGACAGGCTTTCATTCAAATCCTTTGCACCGTCATCAACATTGGGCAAAATGTGGCAGTGAACATCTCGCATAGCTCATCCCTTTAGATTCTTTAATTACGGGTGAATCTGCTACCGGTTAGCTGCTTAGCTGCTTGAGCATTCTTGTGGGAATTCGATGCACTGGAGCGCCGCTTAACGGGAACGGGGGCAACGGCGCTCTCGTAATTGTGCGAATTGTACACTCCGTCGCCATCAGAAGTTCGAACTTTCTTACCACTTTCATTGTAATAAGCGTAATCTAACAGTCAAGAACTTGGGTGACGGTTTCCCTACGTCGAGCTGCGGAAACGT
>OIXS01001274.1_pt1 | contig 13048 bp, 6 predicted proteins | sample 1587841 | NCBI WGS metagenome assembly OIXS01 (sample SAMN03283254) | human gut metagenome | biome: human-associated habitat; material: feces | host: Homo sapiens | place: USA | collected 2013
AGGTATTCCTACGCCACAGGAGGAGAATATCATGGAACACAGAGAAATAAGGCCTGTATAAAATAAACTTGCTTTCATGCTTAAAAGTTTGGGGTTATTCGTTTTCACAAATATATCCAAAATTCTGATTATACAGGAGTTTATGGCTGGAATTTATTTTATAGCAGTATGCTGAAAGGAGTTTATCTGAGGAAATGAATGGGGAATAAAAAAACTTGAAGCAGGTTTGATGTATTCCTGCTTCAAGTTTATTATAGAGGGTATTTAATTTACTTTTTCAGTGCAGCAATGCTTTCTTTCAATGCGGCAATCTTAGTTTCAGCATCAGCTTGTTTTTTACGTTCCATTTCAATAACGTTTGCCGGTGCCTTGCTTACAAATTTTTCATTGTTCAGTTTCTTCAATACGCTCTGTAAGAATCCTTCCTGATACTTCAGGTCTGCTTCCAGCTTCTTCAGTTCTTCTTCTACGTCGATAAGATTACCCAGCGGTATGAAGTATTCTGTTGTACCTACCATGAATGAAGCAGCACCTTCTGGCTTACTTTCTACTACAGTTACAGCAGAGAGGTTTGCCATCTTCTTCACAACCTCTGCATATGCCATCAGCTGAGTGTTTTCTCCAAGTACGAGCATTTCGAGTACTTCTTTCTGTGCAATGTTTTTCTGCAAGCGGATGTTGCGGATACCTGAAATGATTTCTTTCAGCTGATCGAATGCATTGCAAAGTTCGTTGGCTGCCTGTAAGTCACGACCGCAGAAAGTTTCCAGCTGAGCAACCATGATACTTTCTCCCGGTTTGCGATCGTAAATATGCTGCCACAATTCTTCTGTAATGAATGGCATAAACGGATGAAGCTGACGCAACAGAACATCGAAGAAATGTAATGTAGATTCGTATGTCTTTTTGTCGATAGGCTGACCGTATGCAGGTTTTACCATTTCCAGATACCAGCTTGAGAATTCATCCCAGAACAGTTTATAAACAACCATCAAGGCTTCACTCAAGCGATATTTTCCGAACAGATCGTTTACTTCGGCAGCTGTCTTAGCCAACATAGCCTCAAACCACTCAGTAGACAAGCGCGCATATTCCGGCTGTTCAATTTCAGCAACATTCCATCCCTTTACCAAACGGAATGCATTCCAGATTTTATTATTGAAGTTACGTCCCTGTTCGCACAAAGCATCATCAAAGAGGATATCGTTACCTGCAGGTGCAGCCAACATCATACCCATACGTACACCATCAGCTCCATACTTATCAATCAAATCCAATGGGTCTGGAGAGTTACCCAATGATTTTGACATCTTACGGCCAATCTTATCACGTACAATACCGGTGAAATATACATTCTTAAACGGCATATCGCCCATGTATTCATAGCCGGCCATAATCATACGTGCTACCCAGAAGAAAATGATATCCGGACCAGTTACCAGGTCGGAGGTAGGATAGTAGTATTTGATTTCTTCATTACCCGGATTGTTGATACCGTCGAACAAAGAAATAGGCCACAACCAGGAAGAGAACCACGTATCCAGACAGTCTTCGTCCTGACGGAGATCTTCCATTGTCAAAGCTGCGTTGCCTGTCTTTTCCTTTGCTTTCGCCAAGGCTTCTTCGGGAGTGGCTGCCACTACGTAACCGCCTTCCGGCAGGAAGTAAGCAGGAATACGGTGTCCCCACCACAACTGACGGCTGATACACCAGTCCTTGATGTTTTCCATCCAATGACGATAGGTATTCTTAAACTTCGGAGGATAGAACTTGATGTCGTCCTTCATCACCGGTTCCAAAGCGATCTGTGCGAGGTGTTCCATCTTCAAGAACCATTGCATAGACAACTTCGGTTCGATAGGCACATTGGTGCGTTCGGAGAAACCGACTTTATTTTCATAAGCTTCCACCTTTTCCATCAAGCCGGCAGCCTCCAGGTCTTTTTCGATCTGCTTACGAACATCGAAACGGTCCATACCGACATACAAACCGCCAGCCTCGCTGATCGTACCGTTATCATTGAATATATCGATAGAAGGCAAATTATATTTTTCGCCCAACATATAGTCGTTCACATCGTGTGCCGGAGTTACCTTCAGACAACCTGTACCGAACTCGATATCCACATAATCGTCCTCGATCACAGGAATCACACGGTTTACCAACGGAACAATCACTTTCTTCCCTTTCAACCAAGTGTTCTTCGGGTCGTTCGGATTGATACACATGGCCGTATCCCCCATGATTGTTTCGGGACGGGTTGTTGCGACAATCGCATAACGGCCTTCCGGATCACCTTCCACCTTGTAGCGGAGGTAATACAGTTTGCTGTGCTCTTCCTTATATATAACCTCTTCGTCGGACAGGGCAGTCAGCGCTTTCGGATCCCAGTTCACCATACGGACACCACGATATATCAGTCCTTTATTATAGAGATCGACAAAAACCTTGATCACACTTTCGGAACGCAATTCGTCCATCGTGAAAGCCGTACGGTCCCAATCACAGGACGCCCCCAGCTTACGCAACTGCTTAAGGATGATGCCTCCGTGTTCTTCCTTCCATTCCCAAGCATGTTTCAAGAAATCTTCACGCGTCAGGTCAGTCTTCTTAATTCCCTGCTGTGCAAGGCGATTCACGACTTTCGCTTCGGTTGCAATGGAAGCATGATCCGTTCCCGGCACCCAACAAGCGTTCTTCCCCTGCATACGGGCACGACGGATCAGAATATCCTGAATGGTATTGTTAAGCATGTGTCCCATATGAAGCACGCCTGTGACGTTTGGGGGCGGAATAACAATCGTATACGGCTCACGACCATCGGGTTTCGACTTGAAAAAGCCGTTATCCAACCAATACTGATACCACTTACCCTCTACTTTTGCGGGGTTGTACTTACTTGCAATTTCCATATTGTTTCGTTATAATTATATCTATGTTCGGCACAGACAAAAGAAGTCCGCTATTTTAAGATGCAAAAGTACAAAAATAATATAGATAAGCATATAAGAGCTAAATTTTATCTTCTTTACATTTAGAATCAGTCATTAATGCCAACCCCGAACTGCGTTTGTTGCTTTTCAACTTCTTTTACTTTTAATTGATTCAATTCTTTACGCAAACGTTCATTTTCTCTCTCTAAATCGCTCTTACTTACAACTTTTTTCATATTGGATCGTGACTCGCCACCACCTAACAATTCTTCTTGTAAAAAGATTTCTTTTTGATCGTTTGCTACCGTTTCAAACTCCAAGATACCTTCCAATGGACGGGATTGTCCCGAATTTTGCATAGACGCAATAATTCTCACCTTACCAGGCTTTGTCGTTGATTGCACCAAAACAGGCGCCGATCCCCAAATTACCGGAGCCGGATTCGTACCAACGGAAGCATCCCCCAACAGCCTACCTTCTCCTTGGATGTCAAAACGGACGTGTGAATTATTCAGCCGTTTCACCGTTCCGCGTTTGTCTACCACTTCGGCTATGACGGTCACTATATCGGAACCATCGGCTTTCAGAGAGACATTCTCGTTATCCAGACGAACAACCAGATGATCGGCTTGTCCGGAAGGATAGCGTTTATGACTGACAACAACTTCCCCACCAATCAAACCTTCAGCCAGTAGATAGGCGTCATCCTGCTTTCCGGCACGCGCCATTGCTTTCCATTCCATAAAATGATAAACATCCTTAAAAGTGATGATCGGAGAAGGCATACCTTTATGATTCGGATCTTTTTTATAGACATATTCTTTTCCACCTTTAAACACAGTCAGACGAATTTCTTCGCAATTCGAATAGACTGTCACATCCGTCGGTGAGAAAGGTGTAATTTCATGGGCGATATAAATCATAGGTCCATTGTCAGCAATCAAATCACTTTTCTCGGGAGAACGTTGCGCCATAAACATATAATAAGATGTTTTCGGCTGGCGGAAGGCATCCATGATTCCTCCATAGAAAGGATCAGCATGATAGCCACGCTGATGGTCAAAAGAGTGCCAGAAACAAGCACCGACTATTTGCTTCGGTTTATTACAGATCGTTTCATAACATAAAATAGGATATTTTTTTATATACGAAGGATTCGCATAATGCTCAGCTTGAATCAACATCGGGACTTCTCCCCAACCGCGCGCCACACGACTATCGGAATTCTGCGCGTTCCAATCGTCAACATTATCTCCCCATTCGCGAATGAAATAAGTTTTATCATCGCGCAGGTCCGATTCGATTGGACGCAATAACAAAGAATAATAATGATCGCCTGCCGCTCCATGATCACAGGCTGCGATACTATAAGGATAGGGATATTCTTCTTCACAAATGTCCAACGCCTTCTTAGCAAATTCATCAGGATAATGTGTTTCGTTCAAAATAGGTTCCCAGAAAAACAAAGAGGCATGATTTCTATGTATGCGGATCATATTGCGAATATCCGAGTAAACACGTTCACCAAAAACCGACTCATTGTTCCAAAACTGCCATCCGGGAACTTCTACCAGAGCGAACACCCCCAACTCGTCACAAGCATCCATAAAAGCCGGATCAATCACATAATGAGTACGGATCACCTTCAACCCGGCATCACGCAGTTTTTTGGCATCTCTCCATTGCATGGAATTAGGTAAGGCATTTCCTAAAACAGCGAAATCTTGATGACGGTTTGTCCCCATTAATTTTCCATCGTATGGTTTCCCGTTTATCCAAAGCCCTTCATTCTGCTTGAACTCGATACTCCTGATACCAACACGTTGACGATATCCATCAATCACCTTTCCTTGTTCGTTATGAACCATGATATCCAAGTCATACAAGTACGGATCTTCTGGACTCCACAAGCAAGGCGACTCAATCAGCATAGAGCTAAGCGCATAAGAGGCTGTTCCTTTTTTCACAGAAATCTTCTTCTTCGTTTGCTTAACCACTTTTCCCTGCTTGTCTTTCAGTTCGAAAGAAACCGTAACCCGTTCCCCCTTCATCGAGTTATTACGGATATGAGCCTTCAGATTGACCACTGCACTCTTTTCAGACACATCGGCAAAGGAGACAAACAGACCTCCGCCTGCCACTTCGTTTTCATAATTCGCATTCGTTATGAACACATCATTATGCGCCACTAGCCAGCAGTCTCGGTATATGCCTCCGAAATATGTAAAATCCAGCATATTCTGTGCTTTCCCAACCGGATAAAGCGGATCGTCGCTATTGTCGGCTTTTACTGCAATAACGTTTTCTTTTCCCCATTCTAGTTCCTCCGTCACATCTAAAATAACAGGCAGGTATCCTCCATACTGTTTTTTAAGAAGTTTTCCATTCACATAAACTTCGCTTTTACCCATTATAGCCTCAAAATGAATGAACAATTGCTTCCCTTTCAAACAAGATTCCGGTATAAAACGCTTACGATACCAAACAACACCTTGATAATTGACGCAACCACTTGCCTCTACCGGCAAATATTCCAGACCATGTGGTATAGAAACTACCTCCCAACTGGAATCATCAAAATCCACTACATACGGAGTACCTTCTACATCCCCTTTTATGAATCTCCAAGCCAAATTCGTAGAATAGACTTTACGACCAGTATTCGGTAATTCATAAAATCCCGCAGTAGAAAACTTCGGTAAATCCATTGCTAATAAACAGGATGTTCCAATTAAAAATATTATAATTAATAAATTCTTTATCATATAATATACCTTTAATTACTTATTTAAAAGAATCCCCGAACCTCGTTCAAAGAACTCAGGTTCAGGGATCAAAACGTGAATTACAATCTATTTTACCAATCTGGGTTCTGAACTAAATTATCATTATTATCCATTGCCTCTTGTGGAATCGGGAAAAGATACATCTTGTCATTCCAAAAACGTTCTTCCACATATTTATGATCCATATTTTCATTAACAGCTTTCAAACGAGCACCATAAACTTTCCCTTTTTTCACTTTATCTGCAATACGCCAACGAATAATATCGAAATAACGCAATCCTTCAAAAGCCGTTTCAATTCTTCTCTCATGACGAAGTCTCTCTCTTAACACAGATTGTGAAGCCATTCCGATAACAGGCATATTGACACGCGTACGGATCTGATTAATCAGTGAAACTGCTTCCGGCAAATTCTGGTTCAACTCAATTAATGCCTCGGCACGCATTAGGAGAATATCAGCATAACGTAAAATTGTCATGTTCTTGTCTGCCAATGTACGATCCGCATACTCACCCCGCAAATCAATCCATTTTTCACACATATAACCTGTCATATGTGTCTCTTTCTGCACATAATCACCACTATTAGGATCATCCACTCCATAACGGCAACGTACATTCCCATCTACAACCCATTCCTTATATGGCCAAGTGATAGTTGTATTCAAGCGAGGATCACGGAAATCAAACTCCCCCCGGTGGGTTTCCGTTTCAGCATCTTTCCTTTTCTGAACATACTCACAACCTAAAGATTCACATTCTGAAACAGGATGCCCGTTTAAACATTCATAGTCATCAACCAACTCATTTAAAGCAAGTACATTAGACCAACCGGAATAAACACCAGAAACATACGACAAATTCCTGTTTAAATCATGAACGACTAACGGTGAACTATATTGACGTTCAAATATTACCTCTTTGTTGTTTCCATCCGATTGCGGACGGAACAATTCATCATAATCGGGATACAATTCGTAATCTCCTGACTTTATGACTTTATCTGTGTACTCTAAAACCTTTTCATAATTCTTTTCATACAAAAAAATACGAGAAAGATATGCATTGACTGTCTGCTCGTTCACCCGACCGCTTTCTTTAATTTCAAGCGCATTTATATTAGGGAGAACAAAATCTTCCAACTCACTTAATATAAAATCCAAAACTTCCTGGCGAGGTTGGCGAGAAGTCTCACGAGACTCCGCCACAGTCAGTGTTTTGGTAATCAGTGGTATATCACCAAAATAAAATATCATATCATAATATACAAAAGCCCGGATAAAACGAACCTCTGCACTGAACCTCAAATATTCCGCTTCGGTAATTTTATCTTTGGCCTTTTCTAAACCCTCTATTATATAATTTAACTTGGCTATAGAAGCATATTTCCACTCGCTTTTCACTGCGCTATTCTGAGTCGTATAAGTACCATTGCCTATTTCCGTCTGAGCAGAACTTCTACGCATTCCGTTATCACTGAAACAATCCCGATAGGCTACTTCTTCCGTACCATAAATATAATTATAAGCACCTTTAACCATCATCTCCGTCTGGCTTTTATCATTCCACCACTGATCTTCCGAAATTTGATCCAAAGGCGGAGTTGTTAAAAAGCTGTCACACGAAAATAACCCTAATAAAAAGGCTATCGCACACAAATATTTATTTATTGTTTTCATCTTTCCTTACTTTTAAAATTGAACATTCAAACCAAACGAATAGGTGCGGGCAAACGGATAGGCCCATGCGCTGGATGCTTCCGGATCCATTCCTGGCACAAAATCAGAGATCGTAAACAGGTTGTTAGCTGTAAAATAAACACGTACACGACTAAAACCAGTAGAGGACAAAACTTTACGAGGAATAGTATATCCTAATGTCAAATTCTTCATACGCAAGTAGCCTGCGTTGATCATCCAGTAATCAGAGTTCTCATAATTATGATTTGCATCACTTTTATTCAAAATACGCGGATATCTGGCATCCGTATTCTGGGGCGTCCAATAATCCAATTGATGCTCAAAAATAGAAGCATCATTCAAAGGTCTTACAAAATTATCATTCACAATCCTGTCTCGTTGCCCGACACCCTGGAAAAACATACCCAAATCAAAGTTCTTATAATCTAACGAAAGGTTCAAGCCATACAGAAAATGAGGATTCGGATCTCCTAAAACGACACGATCGTTTGCATCAATCTTGTTATCGCCATTCTGATCTTTATAACGGATATCACCTGCACCCGTCTTCGAGTTCTGGAACGGAGCATCAGCAACTTCTTTGTCAGACTGGAACAATCCCATCGACTCATATCCATAAATAGAATTGAATGGCAGACCAACCTCTGTATAGGTATTTGAACCTTTCCATGGACCTGTATCTCCCAAATCAACGACTTTACTCCGGTTATCCGACAAGTTTGCAGAAATACTATATCCAAAATCATTCACTCGGTCGCTCCAGCCCAATGACAATTCCCAACCTTTATTCCGGACCTGACCGATATTCACATTCGGCTTACCAAAACCATACTCCAGTGGAACAGGCATCGCCAATAATATATCTCGTGTGTTCTTGACATAATATTCACCCGTAAAACTCAAACGGCTATTCAACAATCGGGCATCCAAACCAATATTGAACATATCCGAATGTTCCCAAGTCAACTCCGTATTCCCGATTGTTTTTAACTGGGCAATCTGCTGATAGCTGTTGTTCAGAATCAAACCACCTGTCGAAACCAACGTATAGCTCGGATACAGTCCCAATCCGTTCGCATTACCGGTCTGTCCCCAAGAAGCACGAATTTTCAAATCATCCAAAAAGCTACGCGTACCTTCCATAAAAGACTCCTGAGAAAGACGCCAAGCGGCAGCTACAGAAGGAAATGTCGACCAACGACTTCCTACTGCAAAACGTGAAGAGGCATCCGAACGCATACTTAGCGACAGGATATATTTATTGTCATAATCATAGTTGATACGACCAATGAAAGAGGCCAATGCCCAATGCTCGCCATTACCATCATTGCTCCAATTATCTTTTGGACCAGGATTCAATTCCCAAATCAGATCCGTCGGATAACCAGAACGAGAACCTTTCAACCAATCACTACTTTCACTTTCCTGTTGGTAACCTACCAAAATATCAAAATTATGGATTCCAAAACTCTTCTTGTAATTTAGCAATGCCTGCAAATTGTAGTAGTTATTCTGATCCCTACGATCAGAATAACTGTTCTGACCTTTCTCAATAATTTCCTGTGTAAAATAATTCTTGTACACTAATTTACGAGATTGAGAATCTTCTCCTTTAAACGTGTATTTCACATTTGCGATTCCCGTAAACGTCAAGCCATCTATAATTTCATAGTTTAGCTTGAAAAGGCCAGATGCTTCATGTCTGTTTGTAAATTTCTGCCCACCTTCATAAAGCGCAACCAATGGATTAGTAAAGAAACCAGCGTTGTAACCATACGTTCCATCCGTATAATAAGCTACCATCGTCGGATCTGCAGCAATAACCTGCTTATAAATATCCTGCTGATCATTCAAACCTTCCATATCCCGTAACTGATAGCGAATATCGAACGAAATATCAAATTTTTTACTAATCCGAATATCAGTACTTGAACGAACGTTAAATACATTCTGTTGTGTCTGCGGAAAAATTCCGGTTTGATGATCTACGCCTGCACTCACTAAATATTTCACTTTTTCCGTACCACCGGAAGCTTCGATACCGTGACGGGTTGTCACAGTGTTCTGAATCGTCAAATCCAGCCAGTCCGTACTTGGATAACGATTCGGATCTGCTCCATTTTCGTAGCCGAGAATCTGTTCGGCAGTATAAATAGGATCTTGATTCATATTAGCCGCAGCCTCATTCATAATACGGGCATATTGTGCAGAACTAACTGTTTCAGGCATATGCATCGGTGTATTTACTCCCACAGAACCATTATACCTGAACGTTGGTTTACCCTCTTTTCCCCGTTTTGTTGTAATCAACAAAACACCGTTGGCTGCACGTGATCCATAAATGGCAGCCGAAGCTGCATCTTTCAGCACGTTAATACTTTCAATATCTTCAGGATTCAAGAAATTAAAATCTGCAGGAACTCCATCTACCAATACCAACGGAGCAGTAGAATTATCGGCATTCAAAACAGCTGATCCACGTAATTGAAGAGAAGGAGCTTCTCCTGGCGCTCCTTTACCTGTCACCATCAAACCTGGAACCTGCCCTTGCAAAGCTTCTCCAACAGTCTGAACCGGACGGTTTTGTAACGTTTCTGCTTTAACTGTCGTAACAGCCGTTGCAATGTTACCCTTGCGCTGTGTTCCATAACCTACTACCACAACTTCATCTAAACTCTGCAAATCTTCTTTTAAAACAATATCCCATTTTTTCTGGTTCTTCACTGTAAATTGCTGATCCACATAACCAATATAGGACACAACCAAAATAGCATTATCCGATGATACATTGATCGAGAATTTTCCATCCATATCCGTCACAGTTCCATTGGTCGTTCCTTTTTCAACGATATTCGCACCAATAATCGGCAAACCAGTCTCGTCTACGATTACTCCAGTGATGTTTTTTCCAACCTGCTGGGCAATAGATAACACTTGTTTGTCACCGCGCTTTGTCAAGACAATATAATCGTCGTCGAAAACATATGTGATGCCAGAACCATCAAAAACACGATTCAAACAATCTGCAACAGAACTACTCCCGGCTTTTAGCAAAACCATTCTATTTGCATCTACTTCTCGCTTGTTGTACACAAACATATATCCCGTTTCTTGTTCGACTTGTTCGATAAAGGCTCCGATTGTCATACGGGAATTCGTAATATTTACTTTTGCTGTCTGTGCATCCATATTTGCCGCATAGGTGGCAAAGGCACAGGCAAACAATCCCAATGTTGATAATCTCATAATATTAAAAAATTTACCAAGACACTGTCTTTTACATAATAGATGTAGGGGTAAAGTATATTTTTTCATACTTTTGTGAATTACATATTTAATACTTTTTTACGACTAAAGGTGTTAGATTTTAGCCGTCTGGTGCGGGAACACCAGACGGCTTTTTATATAAAAAGCTTCTTCTTAAACCATAGGCTTTATCTTTTTAAGGTTACACATGTTTTTCCTGTATTTATAAGTTTGACCCTTCATACCTGAAACACCACTATGAACGCCCTATAATTAAACATTATTTAACCATTCGAATTCTCATACGGATATACTAATGGCTACCATAACTGTGCGCCATGGGACAAACTTATATTTCTTCAGAGAGTTATCTATTGCAATACGATCAAGTTCTTATCGTCATCCTTCGTATACTTAAACGGATATACGATCTGGAGTTTCCGCAAAACGCTTTCCACTCCATCCCGTTGCCTGAATTTACCGGTATAGCGAAAGTTTCCGAGTTTCGTGTTTTTCACGATGATCGACACATCATAATAGAGTTCCAATTTCTTAATGATATCTGTCAGCAACATATCGTCAAAGATAAAGACACCCTCCTTCCATGCCATAAAATCAGTATTCTCGAATGAGGATACTTTGGAAGAATGCTCCGAGACTACGATCTGCTGCCGAGGTTGCAAAGCATAGCTGCTATTCCTGTTATGCACACAAGAAACAGAAACAGATCCTTCGACCAGTGAAGCTACAAAATATTCTTCCGTATCGTAAGCATTTACGTTGAACTTCGTTCCGGTGACCTGAATATCCATTTTGTTTGTCTTGACCACAAAAGGATTCCCTGCTGCTTTCTCCACTTCGAAAAAGGCTTCACCATGCAGCTCGACCTCCCGTTTTTTGGGGTCGAAACGTTCAGGATAACGCAAGATGGTGTTGGCATTTAACCAGACTTCAGTACCGTCGGCAAGCAAAACTTTGGCACGCTGACCGGCCGGAGTCGAAAACTCCTGATAACGGACAAGCTCTTCCTCTTTGTTTCCCGCATAATTCATTAGCAAATAAGTCGACAAGACGGAAAAGAGCATAATCGCAGCATAACCCGCCACTTTACGCAGACTAAATAGCAACGCACGTTTCTTCCGCATACCGACAAATAAGCGATATTGCCTGTCCGAAGCAGCCCCATCCTCATTCGCCATAGAAATAAGCACAGACAGATTTTGTATCCCGGCCGCCTCTTTCCTAAGCTCTTCATTTTCTTTCAATTGATAAAAAAGTATTCGTCTTTCTTCTGCTGAAATGTCTCCTGCCAAATATTTTGATAACAGATCGTACATACTTTCTTTTGTCATTATACATTAAGTTAAACCCTCACCGCGGAACGTACCACTATACCCCAGTTCAAAATAAACATTAATTAACTAGAAACAACAATAATGGCAAATAGTCTTTCAGTGCCACACGTAACTTTTTGAGAGCTGTAACCATCTGGTTCTCTACCGTATTCACGGAGATTCCAAGCTCGTCTGATATTTCCTTGTATTTAAGCCCTTCGATGCGGCTTTTGATAAAAATTTCACGGCAACGTTCAGGTAACGTGTCAAGAGCACGCCGGATAATCTCCTGCAACTCCTCTTCCGACTGGTAGGAATAGTCGAACGCTTCCAAAGCATACAGTTTAAATCCCAGTTCCTCTTTCATCTGACTATTATATTCTTCTTCAATTAGCTTATGGCGCAGGAAGTTCAGGCAGCGGTTTTTCACCAATGTAAACAGATAAGTCGTAAGCGTAAAAGATATCTCGATTTCCTCCTTTCTTTCCCAAAGTGTAAGAAACACATCGTGCACGATATTCTCCGCATCTTCGTTTGCCGGAACATAGTTCTTGGCAAAAGCGAACATCTTCGGATAATACAACTTATATAGCTTCTCAAAATCTTCTTTAAGGTATAACATCTCTGTCAAATTTCATCTTTCTAGCAAAAATAGTATATTATTTCAGAGTTCAAACATCTGCCTACAAAATAATCTTATTCATACCAGCAGTCTCCGAACACAGATTTTACCAGCCCAATAATAATTGATACAATTAGAATCCTTAATGGTAATCAAAGGTCTTTGTTAAGGACATAGTTTTTGTAAATAGCAACAAAGTAAAATCGACAGAATTAAACACAAGACACAAATAACAGAAAAAATCATAGAAAGAACCATACACATATCCCCGTAGCAGGTCACGCGGATCATAACCGGGGCGTCCTTCAAAATTTGGCTTACTCCTGCCACTTTCAGGACAACCACATCAAAATTTTCCAAGGCCGTAATCTACATACGAAGTTTTCTGCAAATCCTCTATCACTCTATCACTACGAAGGTTGTAGCT
>OIXS01001276.1_pt1 | contig 13038 bp, 8 predicted proteins | sample 1587841 | NCBI WGS metagenome assembly OIXS01 (sample SAMN03283254) | human gut metagenome | biome: human-associated habitat; material: feces | host: Homo sapiens | place: USA | collected 2013
CTGGGCAATGTGGGCGGGAATCGCCTGTATGTCGGTATGTCTTCCATTCCCGGAGGATGGGCTGGAGAGAGCCGGAAAAAGAGCTGCATTTAATATAGTAGGATGTCTGTTATTTGCCGGACTGTATCTGCTGCTTCCCCAATCATTTTATCCATATATCGGGATGATCGGAGGAATCGGAGTAGGATATTCTGCGGGGTACGCATGGCAGACTGCATTTAACACATTCGGTGCATTGTCGATCGCTTCAGGACTTTTCGGGATGCCGTATGCGGTGGCACTCAGGATCGGAGCAAATGTATTCAGTGCAGTGTATACGGTGGTATGCAGTAAAGGTTTGGGGCTTGCTTTTACAGCCATATCAGCTTATACTGGTTCCACAGAGACTGAATGAAATGAATGGAGGATTTGTAAATGCCAGATACAGGAACAAATGAGAACACACTGACAGGACGTAATGTCGGAAAGACATGCCGTACTCATTACCGGGGAACTTTTAATGACGGAACGCAGTTTGATTCTTCTTATGACCGTGGAGAGCCACTGGAATTTGTCTGTGGAGCAGGTCAGATGATTAAAGGATTTGATGCGGCTGTAGCGGATATGGAAGTGGGACAGATTGTCGATATTCATCTGATGCCGGAAGAAGCTTATGGTATGCCGGATCCGGAGGCAATTTTTACACTTGAGATCGCACAGCTTCCGGGATCAGAGAATCTGGAAGTTGGACAGCAGGTTTATCTTTCTAATCAGTACGGACAGCCATTTCCGGTAAAAGTACTGGAAAAAGAAGAGAAGACGATCACTTTTGATGCGAACCATGAGATGGCAGGCAAGGAGCTTAACTTTAAGATTGAACTTGTAGAAGTGAAATAAAAAGTGGATAACTTTAGAGAAAAGTGAAAAAGAGACCGTTTCCGGTGGATGAATGTGGAAAAATCCGAACAACACCGGAGAAGGTCTTTTTTGTGTATTGAAAATTAAATCAGGAAATGCTATAGTTTAATAAATAGAAAATATAGTTGAAAAATTATGATTTAAAGAAAGGAAAAGGAAGCGTGTCATTCAGTGAAGAGAAGAGAAAAGCGATACAATTATATATGTTAGAAAAAATCCGTATGGATGATACACTTTTTCTGAAAAAGACAGCAGAAGTATTTTCTATTTCAGAGACATCTGTACGGCGTTATGTAAAGATGTGCATAGATAAAAAGTTGATTGAAGTATCAAATAAAAATCAGTGTGGTTATCGACTTGTAACTTATGAGAAAAAATGGAGTGTCAGTAATGATGGAACTTTAGAAGAGGATCAAATCTTTTATGCAGAGATTTTACCGGAACTGAAGGAAATTTCGAAAAATGCAGAAGATATATGGGCATATACATTTGCTGAAATCATGAATAATGCTATCGAGCATTCAGGAGCAGAAAAGATCAGTTATGCAGTAAAGAGAGATTGCCTGTATACAGAGATTTCTATTGTAGATGATGGGATTGGAGTTTTTAAGAATATACAGAAGTATCTCTTAGCTCATGGGATAAAAAATGTCAGTACAGAACAGGCAGTTCTTGAATTATATAAAGGAAAGCTTACGACAAATTTAAAAGAACATTCAGGAGAAGGCATCTTTTTTTCATCAAGGATGTTGACAGAGTTTGCAATATTATCAGATCATGCGATTTTTTCCATGAAAAGCGAAAACAGGGAAAGTTTTATCCGGTCGCATCTGATTGCATATTATACGAGGTTAGAGAAAGTGGGGACGATGGTAGTGATGAAATTGGAAAATCAGCCAGCACATACATCAAAGGATATATTTGACCGTTTTGCACCGATCGAAAGAGGGTTTGTGAGAACCGAAATCCCAATGAGAGAGATGTGTCCGCTGGGAAATCCGGTGGCACGTTCACAGGCAAGAAGGATTCTGCGTCGGCTGGATGAGTTTGAGGAGATCATTTTTGATTTTCAGGGAATTGATTTCATGGGGCAGGGGTTTGCAGATGAAATATTCCGGGTATTTCAGAATCGACATCCATCAATCCGGTTAATTCCGGTAAATGCAAATGAATCAGTTCTTGGAATGATCCATCATGTGACAGTTGGAAAAATTGAACAAAATCAGCAGAGCGAAGAGTAAAAATTTTCACTTGACTTATTTCGTGAGAGGACTATAATAATCCCCGTAAAGAAAATATTGTTCACCAAATTCGTTGATGAGAACAAAGTCATATTCGAGATTATTTTCAGAGAGCCTGTGGGTGGTGTGAGCAGGTAATAACCGGATAAGGATATCCTCTCTAAGAAGCGGGCTGAAAGCGTGATGCACGTCAGTAAACCTCGCCGGTATCCACCGTTATATGGATAGCATATGCTGGTATGTGAAGAGTCGCAGATTTTTTGCGGAATCAGGGTGGTAACGCGGATTATATTCGTCCCTTTTCAGATTGATTTCTGAAAAGGGACTTTTTTATTGAGTGGACAGAAGTAAGGAGGAAATGTAATGAAAGCATTACAGAAAGTCAGCAAATTTTTATCAGATTATACTTCAATCGTAGTAATTGCGATTGCAGTCATTACGTTCTTTGTACCGGGAATGATGGGATGGGTTAATCTCCAGTTATTTACAGATCCGGTATCCAATAGGTTTACGTGCCAGTCGATCATCATCGGAGTCATTATGTTCAGTATGGGACTGACATTGACAACTGAGGATTTTAAGATTCTTGCCCAGAGACCTTTTGATATCTGTGTGGGTGCGATCGCCCAGTATCTGATCATGCCATTTCTGGCATTAGGACTGACAAAGCTTTTGAACCTTCCGGACGGAATCGCACTTGGCCTGATTCTGGTCGGATGCTGTCCAGGAGGAGTGTCATCCAATATCATGTCTTATCTGTGCGGAGGGGATGTGGCATTTTCTGTTGGAATGACAACGGTTTCCACGATCCTTTCACCAGTGATGACACCATTTTTGGTTTCATTCCTTGCCAGCGGAACGCATATTTCAATTAAGGCACTTCCAATGCTGGTGTCTATCGTAGAGACAGTCATTCTTCCGGTTGCACTTGGATTTTTGCTGAACTATTTATTCGGAAAGAAAAAGACATTTGGTGAACTGCAGAAAATAATGCCGGGAATCGCCGTACTTGGACTGGCATGTGTGGTTGGTGGAGTTGTATCTTCTCAGGGTGCAAAATTCTTTGAGTCAGGAGTTGTAATCTTTGTTGCAGTCTTCCTTCACAACGGACTTGGTTATCTGCTTGGTTACGGGGCAGGCAGACTGGTTGGCATGAATACAGCGAAGAAGAGAACGATTGCGATCGAGGTCGGTATGCAGAATGCAGGACTTGCAACCAATCTTGCTACAACGACAGCTCAGTTTGCATCTACACCGGAGTCAGCGATCATCTGTGCAGTATCCTGCACATGGCATTCAATTTCAGGAACATTACTGGCAGGAATGTTTGCATTTTATGATAAATGCAAACAGAAATAATGCTGTTGCAAAGGAAACTTAACCGGTTCTAAGCAGGAAAAAAGAATCCGAAAAATTTCTTGATAAAAGAAGATTTCCGGGTTCTTTTTTTGAAAAAATTTCAGGAAACTAACTGGAAAGCTGACCGGAAAGTGCTGTTAACACTTCACTTTATCCCGCTTTTTTGATACACTGGAAAATAGAAAAGAGGTAAGGGGAATATCATGCAGACAGAGAAAGAAAAAGGGTTATCGATCGGATCTTCAAAAAAGAAAATTCTTATAAAATATTATTACGAACGGATCAGGCGGGATGTTACTAATTTTATCAAATGGATGTTACTGGCAATTCTGACCGGACTGGTGGTCGGTGGGGCAAGCAGTGCATTTGCAGCCTGTATCAGTGCGGCAACTGAATACAGAAACAGTCATCTATGGGTATTTCTCTGCCTTCCGCTGGCAGGAATCGTGATCGTATTTATGTATGAAAGGCTGGGAAGACAAGATGGAGGAACGAACCAGGTTTTATCAACGATCAAGTCAAAAGATAATGTTCCCTTTATCTCTGCCCCACTGATTTTTATTTCTACATTACTGACGCATCTGACCGGAGGTTCTGCAGGAAGGGAAGGTGCATCGATCCAGTTTGGAGGCAGTATCGGAAGCTGGCTGGCAAAGCTGGTGCATCTGGATGAGACAGATCATCATGTGATGATCATGTGTGGAATGAGTGCGGCGTTTGCTGCAGTTTTCGGAACACCGATGGCAGCGGCAGTCTTTGCGATGGAAGTTGTCAGCGTGGGGGTGATGTATTATGCAGCATTGCTGCCGTGTGTGATCGCATCGATCATTGCCGCAGAGTTTGCGACAGGAGTTGGTCTGAACCCGGAGACATTTCCGGTTGCAAGGATTCCACAATTAAGTCTTGAGAGCGGCTTGAAGATGGCAGTGATCGCAGCCGGTTGTGGATTGCTGAGCATTTTATTCTGCGTGGCATTAAAGGCAGTATCCGGGATTTATGGAAAATATTTGAAGAACCCGTATCTTCGTGTCTGTGTGGCAGGATGTCTGGTGATCGGGATCACAATGCTTCTTGGAACAGGAGATTATATGGGAGCAGGTAATGAACTGATCGCAAAGGCAGTGGAACAGGGAAAAGCAAGACCGTTGGACTTTTTGTGGAAAATGATCCTGACAGCGATCACGATGCGGGCAGGTTATCGTGGTGGGGAGATCGTTCCGGCATTTTCAGTGGGAGCCACATTCGGTTGTGTGGCAGGTGGACTGCTTGGTTTTTCTCCGGAAGTTGCAGCAGCGGCAAGCATGGTGGCATTATTCTGCGGAGTGACGAACTGTCCGATCGCATCCATGCTGATCTCATTTGAATTATTTGGATTTTCAGGGGCAGCGTATTATCTGATCGCCATTTCGATCAGTTATGCCCTGTCAGGATATTACAGTCTGTATAAAGACCAGACGATCGTTTATTCAAAATATAAGGCAAGATATATCAATAAAAAGACACATTAAAAAGAAGTGGTATTATACAATAGAAACTTATTTGCTGACATATGGTATGATAAGATTTGTACTTGAAAATTTGCGATATGATGCGGTCAGAGGAAGTATGATGGGAATTTCAACATCTCAATGGATCAGTCTTATTATGATCATTTTGTCAATCGGCTCAGTTTGTCGCAGAAAAATAAGAAAACTGAAAGGTGAATAAATGGAATATACGATTGAAAAATTGCTGGCAGAGGAACAATGGAAGCAGTTAAATGTGATTGAGGGTAAAGAGTCCTGTAAACGAAAAATTGAAGGCATCCGCATTATAGAAGTACCGGAAATGGCAAGATATCTGACGGGAGGGGAACTGCTTCTGACCAGCCTGTATGTATACAGAGATTGCAGTGCGGAGGAATTTTATCAGTATCTGATCGCTTTTGAGGAGAAGCATATCAGTGGAATCCTTTTGAAAGAACGGGAACAGATCAGCGAAAAAGAGAAGAAAATCAAATTACTGAAAATGTATTGCGAAAGTAAAAAGATTCCATTGATTGAAATGCCAAAAAAAATCAGCTTTTGGGAAATGATCAGTTTTGTCATGAACCGGATTTTTACAAAAGATGTTGCACGGCTTAGGTATTTTAAACTGACGCAGGATAATTTCAATACACTTTCTTTTGGAAGAGATATCACATCCAGTAAGACGCAGGATATTCTGGAACTTCTCAGTGACATGGTGGATAATCCGGTTACACTTTATTACAGTAATCTCAACTGCTATGTGACCAGTGGAGGGGATCATTCGCGTCTGGAATTACGGGAAGATCTTGAAGAGTATATTCCATCTGTCATTACGAAATTTTCTTATATGCGGCAACGGAAAAAGGGGACAGGAGAAATCCAGTACGTAATCAAGATCAGTGTTATGGAAGAGGTGGAAGCTTATCTGGTGGTGACAGAGAAAAATAGAAAGTTGTCAGCAATGGATTGCATGGCGATCGAGAATGCAATTATTACACTGCAGTATGGTTTTGTTACAGAATTTGTGCAAAATGAGATTGAAAAGAAATATCACAGAGATATTGTGCATAATGTACTGAGCGGGATGCTTGGAAAAGAAGAAATGGAAGAAGCAGCAAATCTGCTGGAGATCCATTCTGAGGAATATTACCGGGTTGTGACATTTTATACTTTCCAAAAAGAACGGGGAGATATGTATACAAGTGAACAGTTGCGGGAAACCGGAATTATTGAAGGGGAGATCATGACACTCTGCCCGGGACAGCATGTATACCGGAATATAGATCAGATCGTGATGATTCAAAGAGTGGATGAAAAGCAGAAGCGTGAGGTATATCTGAATAAAATGGAAGAGATGTGTGCGGCATTGCAGAATGCGATCCGTTACCGCCATAAGACAGAGAAGATCCAGGTCGGAATCGGAAAGATGGTCAAAGGGATCTATAATCTGAAAGATTCTTATTATGAGGCAAAAAGAGCGATCTCCTATCGGGATATTGCGAAAGTTATTTCTGGAAATGAAAATCAGACAGTTACACTGTACTCAGATCTTGGATTTTTTAAACTCCTTGGAGATATTGATGATCTGAACACACTAATGGATTATATCCCTGAATCCTTGCAACGGTTATACAGTTACAATAAACCGCAGCGGAAAGATCTGATTCTGACGCTGCAAACTTACCTTGATAATAATCAAAGTCTGAATAAGACTGCACAGGCATTATTTATTCATTATAAAACTGCAACGTACAGAATTGACAAGATTGGAAAAATGACAGGAATGGATTTTAAGAATCCAAATGAAATGTTGAATGTGAGAATCGGGCTGATTCTTTATAAAATGTTGGAGAAAGCACGTTAAAGTAAAAAAGAAGATAAATGAGTTGGTACTGGTGTTTTATGAAAAGAAGACTATAATAGTCAGTATGAAAGCGATGAATAATAAAAAGAATGTTGAGCATGATTTTTCAAAAGGATCAATGATCCGGAATATTTTGTCCATGGCAGTTCCGGTCACGATTGCACAGGCGGTGCAGCTTTTATACAATCTGGTAGATCGGGTCTATTTAGGACATATCGGTCAGGGAGCAGATCAGGCTCTGACCGGTGTGGGGCTGGTATTTCCGATTATATCGATCGTGAGTGCATTTACGCAGCTTTATTCAGGCGGTGGAGCACCACTGATGTCTATCGCAAGAGGTGCAGGAGAGGAGGAAAAGGCATTAAAGCTTGAGAATGTAAGCTTTGTACTTCTTATTTTAACCGGAGTTGTATTGATGGGTGTCTTTTATATTTTTATGAAGCCGATCCTGTATCTTCTGGGAGCATCGGATGCAACTTATCCTGTGGCAGCATCCTATTTACAGATTTATCTGCTGGGGACACTTTTTATCATGATCAGTTCAGGGATGAATCTGTTCATTAATGCACAGGGGTTCGGGACAATGGGAATGATGACAGTCTGTATCGGGGCTGTTCTGAATCTCTTTCTTGACCCGCTTTTTATTTTTGTGTGGAAACTGGGAGTACGGGGAGCAGCGATCGCAACGGTTCTCAGTCAGATGGCAGGATGTATGTGGGTTCTGTGGTTTCTGACTGGGAAAAAGGTGCAGTACCCGTTGCAGAGAAAGTATATGAAGCTAAAAGACAGAAAAATGATTCTTTCCATCCTGGGTCTGGGACTGTCAGGCTTTATTATGTGCGTTACGAACAGTCTGAGTCAGATCGCCTGCAATGCAACGCTGGCACGCTGGGGTGGAGATCTGTATGTCGGTGCGATGACGATTTTAAATTCTGTGCGTGAAATTTTCAATCTTGCGGCAACCGGTGTGGCGGAAGGTGCAAAACCGGTGCTTGGCTATAATTTCGGAGCAAAGGAATATGAGAGGGTCAGGAAAGGAATTTTTGTTACGTGCGGTATGATTCTGAGCTATATGGTGCTGGCATGGCTGACGGTTCATTTCTTCCCGTCTTTCCTGGTGGGATTTTTTACGTCTGACAAAGCACTGGCTGAGATTGCAGCACCGGCACTGAAACTCTTTTTTGCAGGATTTTTTATGATGGGATTTATGTTCTGCGGACAGGCGACATTCGTGGGGCTGGGATTCCCGAAGCAGGCAATTTTTTTCAGTCTGTTGAGAAAAGTTGTGATCGTTGTGCCATTGACGATATTACTCCCATATTTTATGGGAGTTGAGGGAGTCTTTGTTGCAGAGCCGGTCAGCAATTATATTGGTGGGATCGCAAGCTTTGGAACAATGCTTCTGACGGTGATGCCGATCCTCTTAGGTAAAAAGCAAAAAATTTAAGAAATGTTTAGAAAGTCCGGGCTGGTACTTCTGACTGCAGGAACGATTGCCATGACAAGATTATAACTTGTAAAGGAGAGAAAAGGGATGGAAAAGAAAGAAACTTTTCGTTTTGGCGTTATGGGTGCCGGAAATATTTCAAATAAATTTTGCGATGCAGCAGAGAAGACAGAAGAGGTCTGTGTGACTGCTGTAGCAGCGAGATCAGAAGAAAGAGCCAGAGAGTTTGCAGAGAAATATGAAATACATACCTATTATGGAAATTATGAAGAAATGCTTCAGAAAGAAAAGCTGGATGGGGTCTATATTGGTGTGGTTACCGGAATGCATGTGCAGTTGACAGAATTATGTATCAGATACGGGATTCCGGTTTTGTGTGAAAAGGCATTGACAGGAAGTTCGGAGGAGGCAGAAAGAATTTTCAGGCTGGCAGAAGAAAAGAAAATTTTTGTTATGGAGGGAGTATGGAGTCTTTTTCTTCCTGCAAATAGAAAAGCCAGAGAATGGTTGCGGGAAGGGCGTATCGGTAAACTTGCAGTCAGTAATGTTGAAATCGGATTTACAGCTCCGAAGAATAAAGAAAATCGCTATTTTAACAAAGAAGCCGGTGGAGGGGCGGCATTGGATCTGTTAATTTATGCGTTGGCACTGACGATGTATTTTTGTGGTGAAGACTGGAAGGAAGAACAGATTCAGGTAATCTACAATGAAGATCAGGTGGATGTGACGGAACATGTTATACTTCGGTATGAGGAGCATCTTTCGTTTATGACTGCCACGTATCTGGCAAATGTAGATGAAAGACTGGAACTGACAGGATCAGAAGGAAAAATAATGATCCGACATCCGCATTATGCAGATCAGATCGTTTTGTACGATGGGCAGGGAAAGCTGATAGAGCAATATTCCGATCAGGTGACGGAAAATGGGTTTGTGTATGAAATCAAAGAAATGGTTGACTGTGTACGAAATGGTAAGACTGAAAGCAGCATAGTTCCACATCGGATGACATTGGAATGTGCCAAAATATTTGATAGGATTGTGAGAGTGAGTAGCACGGAGCAATCCGTGGGCATCAAAGTCGGGGGCTTTTGACCCCGACATCATATATAAAAATGAAAAATTCAGTCAGAGTGTATTTTAGGAAAGGAAATAAAAGAATATGAGTCAGGAGCAGCAGACACCGCACAAAAGGCGTGTGCGGTATAAAGGAAAATATCCGAAGAAATTCGAGGAAAAATACAAAGAGCTTCAGCCGGAAAAATATCAGGAGACCGTGGAGCATGTGATACGTAAGGGAAATACTCCTGCCGGGATGCATATTTCAATTATGGTAAAGGAAATACTGGATTTCCTGGATATTCAGCCGGGACAGACCGGATTTGATGCAACATTAGGATATGGCGGGCATACAAAAGCCATGCTGGAATGTTTGAAAGGACAGGGGCATATCTATGCTACAGATGTAGACCCGGAGGAATCGGCAAAGACGAAGAAACGACTGGAAGAGCAGGGATTCGGAGAGGAAATCCTGACGGTCTGCCTTCAGAATTTCTGCACGATTGATGAAATTGCAGAGAAAATGGGTGGATTCGATTTTATTTTGGCAGATCTTGGCGTATCGTCCATGCAGATCGACAATCCCAAAAGAGGATTTTCATTTAAAGCCGATGGGCCTCTGGATTTGCGGCTGAATCAGGAAAAGGGAATCAGTGCAGCAGAGCGTCTGGATACCATCTCAAGAGAAGAACTTGCGGGAATGTTATATGAAAATTCTGATGAACCATATTGTGAAGAACTGGCAAAAGCGATCACGGATGAGATTCGCAGAGGAAACCGGATTGATACAACGACAAAGCTCAGGAACGTGATCGAGAAGACACTTTCTTTTCTTCCAGACAATCAAGAGAAAAAGGATATCGTAAAGAAAACCTGTCAGAGAACATTTCAGGCTCTGCGAATCGATGTGAATAATGAGTTTGAAGTTTTGTATGAGTTTATGGAGAAATTGCCGGATGCACTGCGTCCGGGCGGAAGAGTTGCAATCCTGACGTTTCATTCCGGTGAGGACAAGCTGGTAAAGAAAGCATTAAAAGCAGGTTATAAAGCAGGCATCTATTCTGATTATGCGAAGGATGTGATCCGTCCGTCCGCACAGGAATGTGCAAAGAATGGGCGTGCAAGATCGACGAAGATGCGTTGGGCGGTCAAGGCGTAACGTTGACTTTCCTATGGCATCATGCTATAGTAGCGAAGAACAAAGTAAATAAAGCGTTCGGTGCTGTTCTATATAGGAAGATATAGCAACAGGTAAAAGGGAAGCAGGTGCAATTCCTGCACGAACTCGTCACTGTAAGCAAATGTGACCGGCAGGCGTGAAGACGCAGCCACTGGGAGACCGGGAAGGCGTTCGGGCATAAGATTTGTAAGTCAGGAAACCTGCCGGTCGCTGGTGCGGGGAATGTACATTCCAGATCACGAGTAATTGATTGTACCGAAAAGTAATGGATCCGGGAGCTTTTCTTAAAAGAAATTCTTTTCTGACTCAGACAGCTCAAAGAAACCGGTTTATTTTCATTGTCTTTCTGACGTTTCTTACTTACTTTTAGATAAGTTCAGCTTATTTCCCGTATTATTCAAGACAGGAGGAAAAATGAAGAACAAAAAGGTTAAATATCTTGCCATGTTGCTTGCGTTTTCTATGGCAGTTTCACCGATGTCTTATACGAAGGCATACGCAGAAAATGCGGAGACCGCACAGGCGGCAGGAGCGGTGAATGCAGGAGAAAATTTGGCAGACGGAGCAGGCATTCAGGAAGGAACAGATACTTCCGGTGGAACAGATACCTCTGGTGGAACCAATACATCCGATGGATCGCAGTCCGCTGATGCAGATCATACCGGAAACGAATCAAAAGAAAATGGTTCTGAGAATGCAGGTTCAGAAAATACAGGTTCACAGGATCAGAATACACCGTCACAGGATTCCGGCAGTACCGGTGAAAATCCGGGAGAAGATCAGAATACTTCTGATGAGACGGGAGCAGGAAAAGATTCTGAAAAAATGAATGAAAAATCAGATGATTCGTCTGACAAAGCTGATGCGGAGAAAAAGGATGCAGAAGAGAAATCTTCGGAAGAAACTGCAAAGCAGGCCGATGAGACAACTGCAAAAGAGACACTTGTAACACCGACGAAAGAGATCACAGGGGTTGAAGTTCTGAAAAATGATGGAACTTCTTATGGAATGTTCCCGATCACAGATGCAACGTGTACCGTAAAAGGGGATAAGATTGAGATTTCCTTTAGTACCGGTACAAAGACTGTGTTTGACCGTCTGTATCTCGGTGCAGCGACAGACGAGGATAAGAGCAATTATGTTCAGGGAACGAATACCGGAAGTACCTGCCAGTTTACGATCCAGGTTCCGATTTCCGCAAAGAACAGTTGGATTCCGGTTTCGGTAGGACGTTCAGATAAAGGAACATGGTCAGAAAATCTGCTGTGGATGAGTATCCCGGATGTGCAGACATCAGGAGAAAAAGAAGATTATCAGGCAAATGACGGAGTTACGGCAATTTATGGTTCTGATGATGCAAAGAAGCCGGGACAGGCTTACAGTATGATCAAGATCGCTTCATCTAAAGTGGTTGTAAAAGGCGGGGCATTGCAGGTTTCGGTCTGGATACAGCCGGCAAGCAGTGGCAGTTTTACTTATGATGCAATCTATGTCGGAAATAGAAATGATGAGACAAAAGAACCGATCATTTTAGGTGAAGTCGATACAGAAAAAAATCTTGAAAAATTTACCTTTACCGTGCCACTTGAAAAAGCAGGCGGAGAAGTCTCTTTTGTACCAAGAAATGGAAGAACGCAGAAGTGGAGTACTTCAAGTTCACTGGCATTCAAGCTTCCTGCAATGGACGATTTTGTGAAACCGTCAGAGATCAACATCACAACGCAGCCGAAGCAGGAGACTGAGGCAGGCAGCGGAAGTTCTGTGGCACTGTCGGTGGAGGCATCCGGTGAAGAAGGAATCAATCTGAATTATCGGTGGCAGTTCAGTGCCGATGGTGCAACGTGGGCAGACTGTACCGGAGTTACTGCAAAGACTGCAACATATACATTTACCATGTCTCTGGAGACAGCAGGAAAGTATCGTTGTATCGTTTCTGATGCGACAGGAACGGGTGTCACTTCTTCCGAAGCAGTAGTGAAGCTGCCGGAGGCTCCGGTTGTTACGGGGAATCAGGTAAAAGTAGTAAAGTCCAACGGAGCTGACTTTGCAATGTTCAAGACCAGTGAATCAAAAGTGGTACAGGATGGAGAGGAACTGGAGATCACTCTGTCAACAAAGAATGTCTCCTTTGACAAGATCTATTTTGGCTATAAAGATGATGAACTGAAAGAATCTGTAGCAAATGGCACAGAAGCAAATGGAGAATGGAGCTTCACATTCCATCTGCCGGCTTCTGCAAAGGGAACGACAATCCCAGTAACACTTGGAAAGCCGGATGGAAGCTGGTACACGAACCAGTATCTGTGGATGTATATCCCGGATGAGGGAATCACAGAACTTCCGAGTGCGGCAGATGCAGTAAAAGTGATCGCCGGGGGAACGGGTGCAGCGTACAATGATTTCAATATTGTTTCTTCAAAGGCTGTATTAAAGGGAAAAAATGTAATCCTGACTTTGAATGTGAAAGGTCAGAAATGGACCCG
>OIXS01001280.1_pt1 | contig 12997 bp, 15 predicted proteins | sample 1587841 | NCBI WGS metagenome assembly OIXS01 (sample SAMN03283254) | human gut metagenome | biome: human-associated habitat; material: feces | host: Homo sapiens | place: USA | collected 2013
TGTGGTCTATTTTTTGCCCTCGGTAAGGGTAGGCAGAAGGCTGTTCCTTTACTGATCTTTGTGTTCAACTGCTTGACAATGTACCTGCGGGGAATTGAGTTCGGCGGTTATCTTCAGTGCGCTGTTTACTTTTTTGTACCTGTTTTAATTCCGATGGCAAAAAGAAATAAGTTAATTAAGCCAAAGTACATAGCTTTTGCCACCTTAGCTATCGCGCTGATGCTGGTTCCTAAATATATGCATTTCTCAGACGCTCTCGATAATAACGAGGCTGACACTTCTTACGGTCTCAATACTGCTGGCGATTTCCTTCTATATCGTGCTCTTGCTCAAGAAGCTGATTTGACTTGGGAAATAGATCGACAGATTGTTGAAAATGGCACAACAGATCCATCTCGAATGTCGGACGAGCTTGCGTTGATGGCGGGGGATAGCAAGACAATATCGTCAACTCAGTACCTTATGAATAGGGGCTGTTCGCCAAGCGCTCTCATTATTTATAGCTATAGCTCTGCTGCTGTGACTGGTGGATATCCTGTGCTGTGGGCAGCTATTTTGGGCTATCCGTTTTGCGCGGTCCCTATCATTATTGATTCGATTTGCATAATTCTAGTCGCCAGATGTATTTGGACAGGGATAGCAAAAGTTAAACTATTTAGATTGCTAAGCGCTGCCTATCTGCTGTGCCAGTACCACACCATTGTTATGAGTGCAGACATGAGCTCACTGGGCAATCTGCTGCCACACATTTTCATTTTATATCTTCTGTTATTTGGCTGGGATAAAAAGGCAACGTTCCCCGTCACACAGTTACCAGCTAAAGGGCGTGATTTTGATGAGGCTTCTTATTGCTAACGAGCTTTATGAATGTGGTGGCGCCGAGAATGTCTTTAGGGATGAAGTCCGGCTGTGCTTAGATGCCGGCCATGCTGTGAGATCTCTCTCTTTTGACCCTGATTTCATTCAATCTGAATTTCCAGATCACCATAACTTCCCTATTGACGGGGGAGACGCTTGGAAGCTGCGTATCCGCATGATTGGTGATAGGGCACTCACGAATGCTCTCCTTCGGCTTCTTGAGGATTTTCAGCCTGATATTATTCATGTTCACAATGCGGTAAATAGCATGCTTCCTCTTTGCAGCGCACTTGGTGCATATCGCGCTGAGCATCCATCAGTTATTGCTTTGCAGACTTTACATGACTATGGTGTGGTCTGTCCAAAGTCGTGGTGTATTCACGATGATGGCTCGGTGTGTTCAGGCTATGGCGTAGAGAATTGTTTCGGCAATAAATGCTGTCTTAAATTCCAGGATAAGCTCAAACTGCCGGTAATGGCTAGGATGAATTCGGCTCGTCGTCTTGCCTTCGATAGGCTGGTATCACCAAGTGGGTCTCTAGTCGCGACATGTGCAGCGAACGACATAGCTGCGGATTGCGTGCGTAATCCCTTTAAAGCGCCACGGGTGTCATGCTCGTCGTTTAGTGAACGCGATGATGTCATTGTTTATGTTGGCGCCGTTTCAGAACGAAAAGGCTGTACGAATCTTATCAAAGCATGGAAATCCTCTGACTTAGCTCGGGCAGGATGGCGCCTTCGGATTATTGGATCTGTTGAGAGGGATTACGAAGATACATTTACCTCTCTACTGGAGGATGCGAACGGAATCAACGTTCTTGGCAAACTATCTCGCGAGGAAACTTTGGAGGAAATTGTCAAGGCAAAGTATCTTATTGCCCCTTCCCTCTGGATCGAGAACTATCCGACCACCGTTCTTGAGGCTCTTGCCTGCGGTACTGTTTGCTTGGGTTCTAATCGAGGAGGCATACCAGAGCTGATTGGAAAGGACGGGATCTTATTCAACCCCTTGTCCGTGCCAGCCATCACGAAAGTGCTAAACGAGTGTCTCATTATTAATCGGGTGACATGGGAATCCTGGTCCAAGAGCGGAGTTAAGCGCGTTAGACGAGAAAACGATCCTCAGGTTTACCTGGGCTCTTTATTTGGGACTGAATTCAAAGATGGAGAATAATGGTTAACGAGCATCGCAAAACCTTCTTTAAAAATTCCGCAGCGCAGTATGCCTTGCAACTTGCAAAGTACATCCTTCCTTTTGTAACTTTGCCCTATTTGACCAGAGTCCTCGGTGTTGAGGGATATGCTGTACGCGCCTATGTTTTGGCTGTGATGTCTTTTGCCCAGTTGCTTCTTGAGTTTGGCTTTAACCTTCATGGCGCTAAACTTGTTGCCGGATTTAAAGATGATGTGGAACGCGTCGAGAAGACAATTGGTAGCATCCTGGCTTCAAAGCTAGTGCTTCAGATCATCGGTCTCCCAATCATCTTCGGTATGTGTGTCGCAATTCCACTTATGGGCGAAAACATCCCGTTTACTTTTCTGTGCTATCTGAGCATCTGTTTTTCTGTTCTCATGCCGGATTTTATTTTTATGGCATATGAAAAACTTGGTATTTTGACTTCACGCTATGTAATTTCAAAGCTTCTTGCGACTGTACTCACGTTTGCTCTCGTTAAGGGTCCAAATGACCTTTGGCTTGTCGGTTTGCTTGATGTCATTTCCGCATTTGTTGCGCTTGTCCTATCTTTTGCCTCACTTTCACGAGATTTCGGACTGGCCATCGGATTGCCAAGCCTGCGGTCTATTTGGGCTTCCATTAAAGGATCTGCTCTTTATTTCTTGTCAAATGTTTCAGGGACCATTATGTCTTCTGCGACGACAGTCGCTGTGGGGCTTTGGATTTCCGATTCTGCGGTAGTTTCTTATTGGAGTCTTGGTATGACTGTTGCAAATGCCGTAAACGCGCTCTATACGCCTCTGACCAACGCTCTTTACCCACATATGATTAATGAATATGACCAAAAGCTCGCGAGAAGGATGTTGATGCTGGCGACCCCAGTCGCACTGTTTATTGCTGCAGTGGTCTTCTTCCTTTCTGACCAGATCATGCTTCTTCTGGGAGGCATTGATTATATGGCTGGCTCATACGTTATTGCTTGTCTTGCCCCTCTATTCTTCTTTGGTTTTCCCGTCATTCTTCTTGGTTGGCCTCTGCTTGGTGCAGCAGGCTATGTTGAAGAGATGACTCGAACTTCATTGACTGCAACCGTATTGCTTCTTCTTGGCCTCGGGGCTCTTTATATAATTGGAGCCTTCAGCATTGTCGCGGTTGCAACGCTTCGTTGTTTCTGTGAGTTTGTTTTACTTGCATTTAGGGCCATTTATGTCTGTAAATACAATCTGCTTGGAAGCGATCCCATTAAAAGGGGGTCTAAATGAATATTTTAATTAGACTTAGAAATCTAAAGAATTCACTCCAGACAAAGATTCGAATTGCTATTTGGAGTCTTGAGTATCCTGGGCGAGTTGAGTTCGGGGACTGTGTTTCCTCACGTGACGTTATGAGGCTGAGGCTGGGCCCCGAAGGTTCGTTGGTTGTTGGTGACGGCACCTTTTTTAATAACGGTTGTTCTCTCAACTGTATGAAGAGGATAGAGATTGGCAGAAACTGTTTATTTGGTGAAAACGTGACTGTCTACGATCATAATCACCGTTTTTCTGGTTTTTCTCGGCTGGCAGAACAGGGATACAAAAGTGCTTCTATCAAAATTGGGGATAACTGCTGGCTGGGCACCAACGTTGTTGTGCTCAAGGGAGTGACGATTGGAGATGGCTGCGTTGTGGGGGCAAATGTTGTCGTTGCAAGAGATATTCCCCCTGACAGTATCGTGACGCAGAGCCGTGATCTGAACATCGCTCCGATAATCCGTACAAATTGAAGGGACGCGTATTGTGCCTAAAATTGATGTTATTACATTGCATGCTGTAAAAAACTACGGTTCAGTACTTCAGACATTTGCTACTCAGGAAAAGCTGAGGCAGCTTGGGTGTGAGGTCGAAGTCATCGATTATTGGCGAGCCGACAATCTTGATGAGAATCTATTGTCGCTACATGCTAACAATCATTCTTTCCCACTGAATATTATTGCGCGACCGATACTGTATCCGACGGTCAAAAGATGGGAAACAGTGTTCAACGGCTTTCTTGACCGTCGTATTAGTCTGACACACAAGAGATATCTTTCTAATGATGAGCTACTCGAGGATCTTCCTGTTGCGGATGCTTATTGTACCGGTAGCGATCAAACTTGGAATTCTACGCTCAATGGGGGTATTCTGCCAGCTTACTATCTTGACTTCGTTCCGAACGATAAGCCTAAGTTTTCTTACGCGGCAAGCATCGGGAATACGAGCGTTGATGATAGTGAAGCGAGTTATTTAGCTGAAAAGCTCAGTCGCTATGACATGATTTCCGTTCGCGAGCAGAGCGCCGTTGACTTGCTCGCGAGCCTTGGGATTAAAGCGCAGCGCGTTCTTGATCCAACACTTGCAATGGGGAAAGAATTCTGGTCCGATTTCGCCGATGAAAAACTTGTCGGTGAAGAAGGCTATGTACTTCTTTATCGCTTGCATCCTGACCGTGTGATCGACGGCTTTGCTTCTGAATTTGCGAGGAGCCGTGGACTTAAGCTGAGACGCGTTTGCCTTCGTTACGATCAGGTGCGCGAGGGCGGTTCCCCTGTTTTTATTCCAGAAGTCGAGGAGCTTGTCGGTTTTATTAAGGGTGCCAGCATGGTCATTACCGACTCTTTTCATGTGACTGCATTCTCTACGATGTTGGAACGCAATTTTGCGGTTTATTGCAGAGGCAATTTTAATACTCGTATTGACAATCTTTTGGGCATATGCGGCCTTCGAGATAGGTGGCTTTCTGAGGAATCGAGAGACCGTCTGCTTTTAGAAGACGCTGTTTATGATGGCGTAGCGGAAAAGCTGGCAGCCGCGAGATGTGATACTGACAAGTTTCTTAAGAAGGCCGTTTCATTGACGGGGGTTGGTGACCAATGAATGCCCGTTCCGAATCCTCTTCGTTCGCTTCTTTGCTCAATGCGCCATTACGAGTTATAGCGCTTCGTAATTCTGATGACGTGAGTATTGCTTCTTCCGCCTCTGGCGGCGCTTTTGTCGTTCTGGCACATGCAATGCTTAACAGGGGGGGAGTTGTGTTTGGTGCGGCTCTTCTTGAATCTGGTAGGGTTGAGCACGTTTGCGCAAAGAACATTTCAGAATTGCGCGCTTTGCAAGGTTCGAAATACGTTCGCAGCGATGTAGCGGATACCTATGGAGAATGCTATGACTACCTGAGCAGAGGCGTGGATGTCCTGTATTCCGGCACGCCCTGTCAGATTGCGGCGCTGAGGTCCTATTTAAAAAAAAGAAATGTAGCCAATCTGCCGGGCTCCCTTGTCTGTGTCGACTTGATCTGTCACGGCACCCCTGGACAAGAGATTTTCAAAGCGTACATCAGCTGGCTTTCAGCAATTGAGCGGACGGATGACGGCATCCACGGCTATGAGTTTAGAAATAAGCTAATGGGGTGGGGGCTCTACTACTACTACTACTACCGATCTGGTAAACGACATGAGAAGCTTGGGCAGGCAAGCGATGACCCTTACTACTCTGCGTTTGCAAAGGGCATTATATATCGTAAATGTTGCTATAATTGCCCCTTTGCTCGAATAGAGCGTGCCGGAGACTTTACAGTCGGTGACTTTTGGGGAATAGAGGATTGCCACCCGGATTTCTACGATGAGCGCGGAGTCTCAGCGGTGCTTATTAATTCGATAGAGGCGAATGAGTTTTTCAATGATTATTGCATTGATAAATGTGAATGGATTGATTCAACTGTTGAGAATGTGATTGCACGGAATGGCAATCTGACTGGACCGACCAAGCGAACTGAAGAGCAAGAACAACTTGCCAAAGAAGTAGAGAAAGCAGTTGCCGATGGAGATTATGATAAGGCATTTGGGGTGCTTCTTAAGCCGCGGTTGAGTGTTACGGCGAGGATTCGTCGTCTTCTTCCGTGGAAGGCCGTACGCTTTCTATACACGCTAAGGCGATAATATGAATACGGTCACTTTGAGATGGCTGGATATCCTGTGAGTATTTCATCGTTTGCGCGCTGCTGAATAACACGAAACGATACCGTTAATTTGACGCTTAGGCACTGAGACCGCCATGGACTCGGTGCCTTTTGCTGACGGCAGGATTGTGGTGTTGCCGTATGATTGCCTTGCCAGTATCGACCTCGTCTGCAATCCTGTCTATGGCCGAATCCGTATAACCTTCGCCATCAAGCCTCGGGTACTACTCCTTTATGGGGTGCGCGTTGAATACGGTCTGGGCCGTGTCGTGTCTGCGCCCATTGTCTCAGCTGGCTTCGGCCTGAACTTTGTGCTAGGCCTTCCGATCAACGAAATATCTGTCTCTTTGGCCTCCTATGCGGTTGTTAGTGACTTCAGCACAAGGCTGTCCTTCACCTCCGTGAAATCGCAGCAGTACGATGCGTGACGATGATGACGGTACGGCCGAGATTTCGCATGCGATCCAGCATTTCTCGCTCGGTCTTGGGGTCGAGGGCCGCTGTACATTTATCGAGCAGAAGCACGGGGGAGCCGGAGTAGGCCGCACGCGCAACGGCAAGGCGTTGCTCCGGGTCTCTGTACCAGTTGTCGCTGGTGTCGTCCCAGGTTAGGTCCATCTGGCACCATTTGCCGTCGATCTTTACGGCGTTCCAGGTGTGGCCGTTGCCCGTGATGCGGCCGTTGACGATGCCCGCGGCGTCAAGGAGCTTGGAGTAGATGCGCTGGTAGCTCTCGCAGGTGCCCTGTTGGCGCGTGAGGCCGCTTTCGGCCGAGCACCAGTTGAGGCCGTGGTCGTACTCCAACTGGTCGAGCGTCCAGTCGTGGAGCCACAGCGCCATGTCGTATTCCGAGTCGTTTGTCTCTTGCCTGCACAGGTCCACGGCGTCGTTGACGATCTGCGTGACGCTTGGGCGGGCGGCGTCGTTTACGGTCACCTCCGCCGTGGTGCGCAGGTAGTAGATCCCCTTGTCGTTTTGGGGGTCGTATCTGTCGTTGTCCATAAAGTAGAAGTAGATGCGGTACGTGCCCGATGCCGTGAAGTCAAAGGTAAAGTCGTGGCCCGCGGTGCCCAGGCTGTAGTAGCTGGACCATGCCGGACGCGACGGGTCGCAGACGCTCTCATGGCTGCCGCCGTCCCAATAGGTGGGCACGTCCATGCGCGCCTTGGCCTGGGACGAGCCGTTGGTTTGGGTTACGTGGAAGGTCGTCGCGGTGCCCGCGGGGGCGTCGTTCCACGAGACGGTAAAGGCGACGCCGTTTTGGCTTGCGGTGGCGGAGTGGGCGTAGGTGGTTTGTGACGTGGCGGAGATGGTCTCGGGCGTGGGGTTGGTCTGGGCTCGGAGGGATGGGGCGGGGGTGCCGGTTGCGCTTTCCGTGTTGGCTGCGCTGATGCCGGTGGATGTTGCGGTGTTGTCCTCTACGGTATCTGCTGTCGCGATTGTGTCGGTGCCGTCTTCGGCCTTGCCTGCGTCGCTGCTCGTGGCGTCGGCTTGCGCCTGTTGCTCGACTGTTGCCCGAGGCTGGATGGCTTCCGCAATGGTTGCCATGGGCATCGTCGCGCCGACCATGGACGTGCACGCGATCGCGCAGATCAGGTAGTAAAGGGGTCGTTTCATAGCGGAGCCTCTCGGTGAGCAGCCAATAGGGTCCGAAGGCAGCTCCAGGCCAGCACTCCGCACATATTTTGTTGGGGTTTATTTTACGGGAACCCCAGTCAACATCAGCGAACTTTCTGGGGAATGATGGGGAGGGGAGGGATGGTTGTTGGCTTTCTGTTTCCTCATCTAGCGGCTATGCGGCATGCGTTGGGTTGTCTATGCGTGCTGCGGAACCTTCAGCGCGAGTCTGTGTTGTTCCTCCATGAGGCTCGACACGGGCGTCTTCCAGGAAAAGCCTGTGAGTTGGCTACCCAGATCCAGCTCTGCGTGGCCATATTCTTCGATTTTGCATCCAGGGTGCTTGGTATCGGGCCTCAGGCGGCACTCGACCGGGTTCGACCCGATGATTCGATATTCCTGCTGGTAAGCGTACTTGGGCGTTTTGATAAGTAGGTTGCAGATCGTGCCTTGGTAAATTTCCTCGATCAGCTTTGGTCCGGGGATGCCATAGGAGATGGCGCCGTGGGCGTATACCTCCTCGCCGCCGGTGGTGTGGCTGTCTATAAGGCGCGCGAAGCTGTCGTACCGCACGATGCCGGTCCATCCGTCTGCACATACGAACTCCCGGATCATGCGCTTCGGGATTTGGACAGAACCGTCGACGATGTCGTTCTCGCGGACCGTGTACATGCAGTAGATGGGCAGGCGGTGATTTCCGTAGACGCGTGCTCAGGGAGCCATGGACGCTTCGAGCGGATCGCCCTGTTCGCCAGGCAGGCCTTGGTAGTGGCCGGCTGCGTTCATATAGAGATGCCCGTTCAGCAGGTCGTCGATGTACGCCTCCTTGGGTGCGAACTTTTGTGGGTAGACGATGGTGTCGCTGGGCATGGCGCGTTCTTTCTTGGGCTGCGGTGTCCCGGTCCGCCTTTTGCGTCCGGGGTGCTTGCTGCCAAGGTAGGGGCAATCGGTGAAACCCTCGTGCGGGATTTGTGTATGTGGCGTTCGGTGGGGTTGTGGTTGCCATTGGCGCTGGCGTTCATGTCGGTAGAGCGTTCTGGAAGCTGTTGCCGGGCGGGGGAGTGCCGTTTACTGTCAACTACTACGATATCGTCGCTTTCCGTGGTTGACGGTGCGGTCAACTATGGCCGCGTCTGTGTTTTGTAGGCGTTGGCGAGGACCCAAAAGAGCAATCTTGCCCCGTTCGCGTCGAGTGGAAAGAGCTTGAGCCTGTCAATGACGAGTAGGCGACCCTTGCCGATTGTCGTTACTTTTCGGTCTGTCTCGCGGGCGCCCTTAATCCTCCCCTTGTTTCCCTCGAACTCGGGTCCGGCGCTCCATTGGCGCAGCGGCATGGCGAGTGAAATGTTCTTTGTGTTTCGTCAAGTAGATTTGAGCAGATGATCAACGGTTCTTGAGCATCGCGGTCATTAAAAACTGAGCAGAAAGGGCACGAGGATCGCGCCTTGCCGTGTTGCGTCGGGCAATAGGCGGCTAGTTTGCAGAATCGCGTCAGTGCGGGCGGCATTATATTTCGAGATATCCACCGCTACAGGATGTCCGCATAGCGCGCGGCAACGTTGCTGTCCATGCGCTCGAACTCGGGGATGTAGCGATCGATGATGGTCGCGACCAGCCGCTCGGCTAGTGCGGCGTCGTAGATATGGGCGGTGTCGTTGCGGTCGCGCAGCATTTGCAGCCAGATTTCCTCGTCCATCCAATCATAGTAGGCGTATGCCGCCTTGATGATTTCTCTGGGCGAGCCGGTTGCCGCGGTCTTATCGCCTTCGTATTTAAGGAGCTCTTTCATGAGCTTCCAGCCAAGTTCGAACTGCAGGGAAAACTTGGAGATGACGCCACCCTGCACAAACTCGTTTTCCAGATCCTGGTCTTTGGCTTGCTTGAGCGTTTCGAGTGCGGAGGAATAGTTATCGAATTTCTTCATGGAGCACCTTTCCGTCTCTTAGCACCTCTTCAAGCAGCTCGCGCGACGAGCTCTCGTCCATATTGACTACGTCCAGCCGGAGTAGCGACCATAGTTCATTATCCAGGCGTTCTTTGAGGCGCGTGAAGTTTGGGCAGTCCCAAACGGCGAGGTCGATATCGCTCTTCGCATCTGCCGTCCCACGGGCGCGGGAGCCAAAGAGCACGACCCGCCCCGCATGCTCCTCTGCGGATATCTCGCCGATCTGTTTGTAAACGTGCTCCATGTTTCGCATTTGTCCTCGCTTGTTGCGTGCCTTGCTCTTCATCATACTCTATTGCGAAATGTGGGACACGCGCCTGAGGGTTAAGGATCTTGGGTGGGCGAGGGATTGTTTGGGCTTGGCTACGAGTGAGTAATTCTCAGTTCAGACTGTCGCTAATTGGGCAGGGCGGAAGCCCCGTCGCTCCCTCTGTGGTTTAAAGTAATCCTTTTAGATTAATCGGGTACTAATAATCCAATTGGTTTGTGGTAGTAGATTTTAAACCTTTGATCATTGGAGCTGATTGAATGGATTCTACAATTCCAAAACCTTGGTTGACGCCTGAGCAGCAGGTAGAGCATCTTAAGGGCGAGGGGGTAAAGTTTGAAATAGTTCAAGGGTCCGATGCTGTAACTTATTTGAGGAATAACAACAATTTCTTTCGAATCAATCAATTCAAAAAAGGCTTTCCGCGCTATTCTGGCGGAAAAAATGACGGTAAGTTTATTAATCTTGATTTTGCTATGCTTAAAGATCTGGCTATTATTGATTATGAGTTTCGTCAGATTCTTCTCGCGGTAACGATCGATATAGAGCATTTTGCGAAAATCCAGTTATTGGACAAGTTGGAACAAAGAGGCGAAGACGGATACTCCATAGTTTCATCATTCCTGGAGTCTAATGACCGCTGCAATAAAGATGGGTCTGTTTCTAATTACGTAAAGACAGAAATAGATAGAGGTAAAAGTGGATGCTATACAAATGATCTTGTAGCCCGCTATCCATCTTACGATTATCCGGTATGGGAGTTTATGGAACTGATTCCGTTCGGCACGTTTAATCAGTTTGTTCAGTTTGTTGCCGGGAAGTACTCTGACAAAAAACTCCGTAACTCTTTCTATCGGCTTCAGAGTGCCAAATCGCTTCGTAACGCATGCGGTAATAATAATTGTATTCTTGATGATATGAAGAGCGGCCGCCCTTCATATCAGGTCAGCTATGATGTTAAAAACGCTTTACGAGCAGCTGGCTTCTCTGAGACTACTTTGAAAACGAAGATGAGTAATGAGCGATTGCAGCAAATATCTACAGCCCTTTATTTGCATCACTCTTCGGCTTCTGATGGTGTAGTTGCTGCAAAAGGGGATCAACTTCGATATATTGTAAAGCGGATGTATAGGAATATAGAGTATTATGAGAAAAACGATGTTGTGAAAAGCTCGTTCTCGTTTTTTAAACAAGTCATCGATGCATGGTATTTCAACGATGATTAGCTTGGTGCTTTGCTATTCTCTTCTGTTATCTTGATATGTCGCATTTGTGTTGTTTCTATAAATACTGCACCGTATAGCTTGCTGCATCTTAATAGATGCAGCAAGCTATACGGTGCAGTACAAAAGCTCTGAGGGAGCTTTAAGGGTGATGCTTTCCGTTAGGGAGAGTGTTGCCCTTTTTTAATGCCTGTAATTGACGAGGATGGATGCTCCGGATGGAATCGTACCTCTAAGTGCCTGCTCTTATTGAAGATGCTTGCCCTGGGCTATCTCTGTGGGATTTCTCAGCATCAACTTCTTGTTAAACAAGGTTAACTCCTAGGAGCTTAATAGGATATAATGCCCTTCGCTTGTTAAGGGTATTAGGCATGTCTCAAGTGGGGTAGTAATTCACCTATATAAACCTTGAGGCGTGTTGCGTATCCTGCCCGTGATTGAAGCGCCGCAAGGCACGCGGTTTGTGCGCTGCCTGCGGTTTGACGTTGAGGAGACCCGACTCTATGGACTTATTGCTGCATTTTGTTGAGCACGCGTTGGAAGACACGCTGTCGCTCGTTCCGTTCCTGTTCGTAACCTACCTGGCGCTCGAGGCGCTTGAGCACGCGGCGGGTAACCGCGTTAACGCCGCCGTGCGCCGCGCGGGCGCCGCTGGTCCGGTGGTGGGCGCTGCGCTGGGCGTTTTGCCCCAGTGCGGCTTTTCCGCCATGGCGGCGACACTGTACGCCGGTCGCGTTGTCACCCTGGGCACGCTGGTGGCCGTGTTTCTTTCTACGTCAGACGAGATGCTGCCCATGCTGCTGGCCGAGCGCGTGGACGCGTCTTCTGTGGCGACGCTGCTTGCCGCCAAGGCCGCGATCGCGCTGATCTCTGGCGTTGTCGTGGATGCCGCCTTGCGCGCGCTGCGCCGCAACACTCGCGTCCATGCGGCGCTTCGCCGTACGGTTTTGGGTTCTAAGTCCCTTGCGGGTGAGGACGAGTCGAGGGCGGCCGATATCATCGACAGTCTCTCGGAGGCGGGGGAGGGCGCCGAGCACATTCACCGTTTGTGCGAGCGCGACCACTGCGGCTGCGAGGAGTCTCACACCCATCACCATGGCGAGGACGAGGATCACATGCATGGTGAGGACCACGGGCATGGCGACGATTACGAGGATGGCGACGATGGCGATCACCACGAGCACGCCCACCAAGATGGCGTACTCGGTAGTGGCTCCCATGGCGTTTCCACCGCGTGCGCTTGCAGCCACGGGCATGGCCACGGACATGGCCACGATCACGCGCATGGTGGAAGTGCGGTCAAGTCCATCGTCTTGAGCGCGCTTTCGCACACCGTGCAGGTGACGGTCTTCATCTTCATTGTCACCTTTGCGCTGGTGGCGGTGTTGGAGACCGTGGGCGAGCCCGCTATGGAGGCGTTCCTCTCTTCCAACCGCGCCTTTGCCGTTTTGGGTTCCGCATTGGTGGGCATCATTCCCAATTGCTCTGCCAGCGTGGTTATCACGCAGCTTTACCTTGAGGGCGTGCTGTCGCTGGCACCCGCTATGGCAGGCCTTTTGGTGTCCTCCGGCGTGGGCTATCTGGTGCTGTTCCGCACCAACCGCAGTATGCGCGAGAACATAGCGATTCTGATCTTGCTGTATCTGGTCGCCGTTCTTTGGGGTTTTGTGTTGATGCTGCTGGGCTTCTAGTGCGGTGCGTCCCGGCTGATTGCGCTTGCTTGCGCTGAATGTCCGTCTTGGGCGTCCGCTGGTGTTCCGTTGTGTCTTTGCGTTGGCTCCGTTGGATGGGGGTCTACCATGGTCGATCGCACGCGTAACGTTAGGGCTACGGGGCAGGGAGCGTCTGTCGGTAGGCGCCCGGGCGGCGGCAGGCACATGGCTGCCGCAGGTCACGTTTCTGCCGCGGGGCGCGCGGCTGGTGCTGGTGGCGCTTCTGGC
>OIXS01001284.1_pt1 | contig 12981 bp, 8 predicted proteins | sample 1587841 | NCBI WGS metagenome assembly OIXS01 (sample SAMN03283254) | human gut metagenome | biome: human-associated habitat; material: feces | host: Homo sapiens | place: USA | collected 2013
TCTGAGCAGCACCGGTGATCATGTTCTTGATATAGTCGGCGTGGCCCGGGCAGTCCACGTGGGCATAGTGACGCTTCTCGGTCTCATACTCCACGTGAGCGGTGTTGATGGTAATGCCGCGCTCCTTCTCCTCGGGGGCCTTGTCGATGGAGTCATAAGCCTCGAACTGAGCCTTGCCCTGCAGAGACAGCCACTTGGTAATGGCGGCAGTCAGCGTGGTCTTGCCATGGTCGACGTGACCAATGGTGCCGATGTTAACATGGGGCTTGGTTCTTTCAAATTTCTGCTTAGCCATTTGAAAATCCTCCTGTCAATTTTCAAAATCTGTTGGGTGCAATGCGGTTTTTCTCAGCATTGCTTATTTTACCGTATAATGGAGGGAAAATCAATCCCTTTTTCCTTACGCCTGGGGCTTATTGCGGGTCTCCACGATCTTATCCCGGATATTCTTCGGGATCTCCACGTAGTGGCTGGGCTCCATGGTGTACTGGCCGCGGCCCTGGGTGCGGGAGCGCAGATCGGTGGCATAGCCGAACATCTCGGCCAGGGGCACGTAGGCGTCGATCTGCTGGGCGCCGGGACGGGCCTCCAGCTGGATGATCTGGCCGCGGCGGCTGTTCAGGTCGCCGATGACGTTGCCCAGGTACTCGTCGGGAGCAATGACAGAAACCTTCATCATAGGCTCCAGCAGGATGGGCTGGGCCTTGCGGCAGGCCTCCTTGAAGGCCATGGAACCGGCAATCTTAAAGGCCATCTCAGAGGAGTCGACCTCGTGGTAGGAACCGAAGGTCAGGTGGACCTTCACGTCCACAACGGGATAGCCAGCCAGAACACCGGCCTGCATGGCACCCTGGATACCAGCGTCGACAGCGGGGATATACTCCTTGGGGATGACGCCGCCGGTGATCTCATTGAGGAACTCATAGCCCTTACCGGACTCGTTGGGCTCCACAGTGATGCGGACGTGGCCGTACTGGCCCTTACCGCCGGACTGACGGGCATACTTGGTATCCTGCTCCACGCTCTTCTTGATGGTCTCCTTATAGGCAACCTGGGGAGCACCCACGTTGGCCTCGACCTTGTACTCACGCAGCAGACGGTCCACGATGATTTCCAGATGCAGCTCGCCCATGCCGGCGATGATGGTCTGACCGGTCTCCTCATCGGTGTAGGTCTTAAAGGTGGGATCCTCCTCGGCCAGCTTCATCAGGGCGATGCCCATCTTCTCCTGACCAGCCTTGGTCTTAGGCTCGATAGCCACGCGGATAACGGGCTCGGGGAAGTCCATGGACTCCAGAATGATGGGGTGCTTCTCATCACACAGGGTGTCACCGGTGGTGGAGTTCTTCAGGCCGATTACGGCGCAGATGTCGCCGGAATAGCAGCACTCGATATCCTCACGGTGGTTGGCGTGCATTTGCAGAATACGGCCGATGCGCTCCTTCTGCTTCTTGGTGGAGTTGAGCACGGTGGTACCGGTGGTCAGAACGCCGGAGTACACACGCACGAAAGACAGACGGCCCACGTAGGGGTCGGTGGCAATCTTAAAGGCCAGAGCGGAGAAGGGACCCTCGTCCTCGGAGTGACGCTCCTCCTCTTCCTCGGTCTCGGGGTTGACTCCCTTGATGGCGGGGATGTCAACAGGAGAAGGCAGATAGTCCACGATAGCATCCAGCAGCTTCTGGACACCCTTATTCTTGTAAGAGGTGCCGCACACCACAGGAACCATCAGGTTATCAATGGTGGCCTTACGGATGGCCCGACGGATCATGTCCTGAGGAACAGGCTGCTCCTCCAGAACCAGCATCATGATCTCCTCGTCAACGTCGGCGCAGGCGTCCAGCAGCTTGGTGCGGTACTCCTGAGCCAGCTCCATCATGTCAGCGGGGATCTCCTCCACGCGCATGTCCTTGCCCAGGTCATCATAGTAGATGTCCGCGTCCATCTCAACCAGGTCGATGATACCCTTAAAGGTCTCTTCCTTGCCGATAGGCAGCTGGATGGGCACCGCATTACACTTCAGACGGTCGTGGATCATGTTGAGCACGTTGTAAAAGTCAGCGCCCATGATGTCCATCTTGTTGACGTAAATCATGCGGGGGACCTTGTAGTCGTCAGCCTGACGCCAAACAGTCTCGGACTGGGGCTCTACGCCGCCCTTGGCGCACATAACGGTAACAGAGCCGTCCAGCACGCGCAGGGAACGCTGAACCTCAACGGTGAAGTCCACGTGGCCCGGGGTGTCGATGATGTTCAGACGGGTCTGGGGGAACTGATTCTTGGTTCCCGTCCAGTAACAGGTGGTAGCAGCGGAAGTAATGGTGATGCCGCGCTCCTGCTCCTGAGCCATCCAGTCCATGGTGGCGGTGCCGTCATGGGTCTCACCGATCTTGTAGTTGACGCCGGTGTAGTAGAGGATACGCTCGGTGGTGGTGGTCTTACCGGCATCGATATGGGCCATGATACCGATGTTTCTGGTATTCTCTAAGGTAACTTTCCTAGGCATACTCTAACTCCTTATTACCAGCGATAGTGCGCGAAGGCCTTGTTGGACTCGGCCATCTTGTGGGTGTCCTCGCGCTTCTTGACCGCGGAGCCGAGGTTGTTGGCGGCATCCATGATCTCGCCGGCCAGCCGCTCCTTCATGGTCTTCTCGCTGCGGGCGCGGGAGTAGTTGGTCAGCCACCGCAGACCAAGGGTCTGACGGCGCTCGGGGCGAACCTCGATGGGCACCTGGTAGGTGGCGCCGCCCACGCGGCGGGCCTTGACCTCCAGGGACGGCATGATGTTCTCCAGAGCGGTGGTGAACACGTCCAGGGGGTCCTTCTCGGTCTTCTCCTTGATGATGTCGAAAGCACCGTAGACGACCTTCTGGGCCACACCCTTCTTGCCGTCCAGCATGATGCTGTTGACCAGCTTGGTCACCAGGACGGAGTTGTAAATCGGATCGGGCAGAACCTCCCGCTTGGGTACGTTTCCTCTTCTGGGCACTTTGCTTCCCTCCTTCATAGTATGATTTCATAGGTACTCGAAGGCTTTTCAGAAAAGCCCCCGTGTAAGACAAGTGCCTGCTTGTCCAGTGCCCCACAGAAAACGCCCCCTATTATATATAGGTAAGCGCTTCCGCAAGGACAACTGCCTTGCGCGTTTGCGCATAAAGTCTCTTATTGGGTTTTCAGAAGAATTTTTACGGAGAAAAATTACTTCTTGCCGGCCTTGGGCCGCTTCGCGCCGTACTTGGAACGGGCCTGCATGCGGTTGGCAACGCCCTGGGCATCCAGAGTGCCGCGGATGATGTGGTAACGCACGCCGGGCAGGTCCTTGACACGGCCGCCGCGGATCATGACCACAGAGTGCTCCTGCAGGTTGTGGCCGACACCGGGGATATAGGCGGTGACCTCCATCCCGTTGGTCAGACGCACACGGGCGATCTTACGCAGAGCGGAGTTCGGCTTCTTGGGGGTGGCGGTACGAACCGCAGTGCACACACCTCTCTTCTGGGGAGAAGGCAGGTCGGTCATGCGGTTCTGCAGGGTGTTCAGGCCCTTCTGCATGGCGGGAGCGGTGGACTTGTAGGTCGCGGCCTCGCGTCCCTTGCGGACGAGCTGGTTAAACGTAGGCATGGTTTTCCTCCTTTCTTGGTTTCTAAAGAATATATTTTAACGAAACGGATGAAAATTATTCCGTTTCGCTAAAATCAGTGCAGCAGCGCGGCCACCGCGCTGGGCACGGCGATACCGCATGCGGAGCCCAGTTCCTTCATCTGGGGAACCCGCTCCACCGGAATCTGTTTTTCTGCGCACAGGGCCTCCACCGGGGCGGTCACCCTGGGATCGGCATCCTCTGCCAGAAAAACCCGGGCGGCTTTCCCATCATTGACGGCCCGCTTGGTCTGCTTGACGCCGACCACCTTGGAGCCCTGCTTGAGTTCCGTCAGCATGCGGTCTGCCTCCCATCGCTTGATTTGCAGGGCCGTCTGGCTTTTCTGCCGCGTATCCCCTTTTGGCAGGCATACCTGCGCGATTTAGAATTTTACCATATGCGAATTCTAAAGTCAATCAGAAAATCACTAGATTTTGCAAAGCTTTCCGGCCCGTTTCCAGTCAGAACCGCCAGAGCGGCGGAGGGGCTTCCCCCCTCCGCCGCTCCCCTGGCACTATTCAATCATTCGTTTTTTGCAATTTCCTCTGCAATTGGGTCGCCCATGGCCTGATATTTTTCCTTTCCCCTGCACAGAAGGGCTCCCACTACTGCGCCTATAACGGCTGGAGCCAGCCACGCAAAGCCCAAATCGGAGAGCGGGAACATACTCATCAGGTCCTTCAACCAGCCAATGTCAGGCGCCACACTAAGCACCGCGTCCCCCAGGCTCACAATCCCCGCCATCAAAACGCCACCCTTGTAGAAACCGTCGTTCGGCAGAAAGCGGTCCAGCAGTCCCAAGATGGTCATAACAATGCAGACCGGATAGATCACCAGGAAAATTGGTGTAACATAGTTCACGATATTCTGTACTCCGGTGATCCCCATGAAAACTCCGATGATGCAGGCTATCAGCATCAGCAGCTTGTAGGGCACTCTCTTTTTTAGAAATTCATAAATAAATGAGACAACTGTGGTTCCAATGCCGACCGCAGTCGTCAGACAGGCCATGGCTACCGCGCCGCCCATACAAGCCAGCCCGGCAGTCCCCATGATTTGCCGAATGACACCAGAGAGCAGCGCGGTCTGGGCAGTATCCTGGGCATAGATACCGCTAGCCGTGGCGCCAATGTAGGTCAGAGTACCATAAACAGCAAACAGGGCGATAATGCAGACGATACCCGCCATAAATCCGCCTCTTCGGCTCTCCTTTCCGTCATAGCCTCGGCGGCGGAGATCACCCAGGATGACGCTTGCAAACATGATGCCGACCGTCAGATCGCCTGTATTATAGGCCGTCAGCATGGCATCCCCAAAGGGGTTTCCGATCCCGGTATCCACTGGCTCCCCTACCGGCGTCACCACACCCTTGATAAGGACAATTGCCAGAAGCACCAGTAGGATAGGCGTCATATATTTCCCCAGCTTGTCGATCACCGACTCCCGGTCACAGGCAAAAAAGTAGACCAAAACAAAGAACACAATGATAACTGCCCAGTTGGGCACCTGCGGGAAAAGCGGCTGAATTCCGATTTCATAAGTGGTAGCAGCACTCTTGGGTAAGGTAGAGCCCATGGCGATCAGTGTACAGCTCACCAGATAAAACGCGTTATAACACCACGGAGACACGTGGCCCATTAGGTCCTCAGAGCCCTCTCCGACGTTATTAACCGCCCAGAGAGCCATAACCGGCAGAACGATGCCACCCAGCAGCAGGCCCATAGCACCTAGGAACCACTCCTGTCCGCTGAACAGGCCAATTTGCGGCGGGAATATCAGGTTTCCGGCACCAAACATGGTGGAAAACAGCGCCAAACCTACAATCACGGTATCCTTCCAGAAGGATTTCTTCTTCATAGTGCTTCCTCCCCGTTGTTTCGTTGCCTATGATCTAAGCTGTGAACGGACTACAGCGTTTCCGCCCGATAGACTGTCACACCATTTAACACCGTCTCCAAAACCTTAACCCGATTAAAGTCTTGGTGAGAGATTTTAAACAGATCCCGGTCCAGCACCACAAGGTCGGCCTGCTTGCCCAGCTCCAGGGTGCCGCGGACAGCCTCATCCCGGCTGGCCCAGGCGGCATCGGAGGTAAACAGCCGCACGGCCTGCTCCACCGTGAGGGCCTGCTCGGGCAGGTAGACCCTGGTGCCCGCCCGGTTCTGCCGGGTGACGGCGGCGCGCAGGTTGTCCAACACGTTGAAGGGCTCCACCGGGCAGTCGGAGCCGCCGCTGACCCGGATGCCCAGATCCTCCATGGCCTTCCAGTTGTAGCATTCCTTCGCGTGGGCCTCCCCCACCCGCTCGGCGATGATGTTCATGTCGGCGTCAATGAAGATGGGTTGGATGTACGCTTGGAGGCCCAGGGCCTTCATCCGCTCCAGCAGGGCGGGTGTGGTAGTCTGGGCGTGGACGATGCCGTGGCGGTGATCCGGCCAGGGCTCTTCCCGCTCCACCCACTCGATGGCGTCGCACACCTTGCGGAAGGCCAGGTCGCCGATGGCATGCACCGCCACGTCCATATGGGCGGTATGGGCCGCGCGAATCCGGCTGCACAGCTCTTCCTCGGTGTAGATAGGGATGCCGTGGTTGTCCGGCTCGTCCAGGTAGCCGTCAATCATCTCCGCCGACTTGGCCCCCAGGGAGCCGTCCTGGAGCAGCTTGCGGGGGCCGGTGCGGAAGAGGCTCTCCCGGTCGGCCGGATCGCTGCGCACCGCCTGGAGCCGCTCAAAGTCCTCGGGCTCCACCAGGCACTGCTCGTAGACCCGCACCGTCAGTTCTCCGTCCGCCTCCATCTCCCGGAAGATGCCGATCAATCGGATAGGGTCCACTCCGGCAATGGCCTTCAGATCGTCGGAATTGACACAGGTAATGCCCGCCGCGTTCAGATCCCGCTGGCCCAGCCGGATCAGCTCCTTTACATAGGCGTCATCCGCCTGGGGGAGCACCTTCATATACAGGCGGGCGGCATCCTCCCGCAGGATTCCGTTGGAAAAGTCCACCAGGGCCAGCACCTCGGGCGCCACATCCTCCAGCGCGCGGATGCGCTCCAGCATTACGGAGTTGCAGGCCCCTATGTGCAGGCAGGTCCGCAGCATACACACCGGGATATCGGTGGAGATGCGGTCCAGATCCTCCCGCGTCACCAAGCGCCCCTCCACCATGGTCTCCTGATTCCAGCCCATGCCGATCAGGTAGGACGGGTGGTCCCGCTCAATCCGGGCCCGCCCCCGTTCTATGATCTCCCCGATGGACGCCACGCCAAACAGGGAGAGGTTTTTCTGAATCATGGCGTAGTGGAGCAGGTGCATGTGGGAATCGGTGAAGCCAGGCAGCACCATGGCACCCTGCAAATCCCTCGTCTCATCCCACGCCTGCGCCAGAGCCTCCTGAACGCTCCCCAAAAAGGTCAGTCTGCCGTCCTCCGCGCCCACCGCCTCATAGCGGCGCATGGCGCCGTCCATCGAGGCAACCGTTCCGTTGTACCAAAGTCTCCGCATATCAGCCTTCCTTTCCGCCTGCGGCAAGTTTCGTGCACTTAACTTTGCAAACGGGATGCCAGCTCACCCTAATGCCCAAAAAAGGACCCGAGGGCCGGTATTATAGGACATACCTCCGGCTCTCGGGCCCTTTTTCAGGGGGAAAATATTTTGCGGCGCAAAATTTTTTACAGGTCAAATTTTTTCAGCTTGTACTTCAAATTCTGCCGGGACAGGCCCAGCAGGCGGGCTGCCTGGGAGATGGAGCCGGCCTGCTGCATAGCCCGGCTGAGCAGCTCCCGCTCGTAGGAGTCCAGCGCCCGGGTGAGGGAAAAGCTCTCCTCCAGGCGCAGGGCCTCCGGCAGCTCCGGCGGCCGGTTCAGGCCGCCCAGCCGCCCGGCCAGGATCTCCTCCATGTCCTCCACGGTGAGGCGCTCCCCCCGGGCGACGGCCACCGCCCCCTCGATGGCGTTTTTCAGCTCCCGCACATTGCCCGGCCACGCATAGCCCCGGAGCAGCCGGAGGGCCCGCTCGCTCAGCCCCCGCACCCTCCGGTGCAGCTTCCGGTTATAGTGCTCGATAAAGTAGTCCGCAAGCGGGCCAATGTCGCACAGCCGCTCCCGCAGGGGCGGGAGCGTCAGGCGAATCACCCCCAGGCGGTAGTACAGATCCTCCCGCAGGCGCCCCTCCCGGATGAGCTTCTGAGGCTTCTCGTTTACCGCCGCCACGATCCGCACGTCGAAGGGGATGTCCCGGCTGCCCCCCAGACGGCGCACTTTCTTCTCCTCCAGCACCTTGAGCAGCTTGGCCTGGAGGGCCGGGTCCATGGAGTTGATCTCGTCCAGGAACAGGGTGCCGCCGTCCGCCTCCTCCAGCAGCCCCTTGCGGGTGAGGGCGCCGGTGTAGCTTCCCTTTTCCGTGCCAAAAAACAGGCTCTCCAGCAGGGTGGCCGGGATGGCCGCACAGTTTTGGGAGACAAAAGGTCCCGCCCGGCCGCCCTCGCTGTGGAGCGACTCGGCCACCAGCTCCTTGCCCGTTCCCGTCTCACCATAGATGAGCACCGACGAGTCCAGCCCGGCCACGTCCCGGATGCGGCTCTTGAGGGCCAACATGGCCGGGTCTTCCGTGAGCATCCGGTCCAGGGTGGACAGGCCGCCGCCCTCCCCGCCACGGATCACCCGCTGGTCAATGGTGTGGTACTTGGACGAGTCCACCACACACTCCACCCGGCCGTCCACCACGATGGGGATGGTGGTGGACTCCAGCAGCACCCGCTCCCCCCGGTGGTTGTTGATGTCCTGGAGAACGTTGTAGCTGGCCCGGCCCGTCCGCAGGGCGGTAAGGATGGTGCTGCTCTCCCCGTCCAGCTCCGGATAGAGCTCCAGAATGTGCCGCCCCACCGTGTCCTGGGAGCACCAGTAGCTGTTCAGCGGAATCCGGTGGTATTCGATGATCCCCTCCCGGTTGACCACCAGAATTCCGTCCGTATCCTCGCAGAGGCGGAGTACCTCGCCAATCTGATCCAGAAACCGCTCCAGCATGCCTGCTCTCCCCTTCTGTTCATGAGAATATAAAAAAAATCTGGATTTCTCCAGATTCGACGGATAAAACAATTGACTTTTGTTCCCTTTTCATGGTATACTGAAATGCTCTTATCTTCCAATCCAGTTTTCCCGATTTTTTCCCAGCTTGGACACAGTTTAGCATGCGGGGCGGGAAAGCGCAAGAGGATTTGTTTCTTTTTTGTCCACACAGCCGAGCGTGTACTTCCTTCTTCCCCGCCGCGCTTTGTCGGGTTTGACGGAAGACAGCCGATGGAAACCGGAGAGCGCTGCCGCCCAACGCTCCCCAAACAAAGAAAACGAGGTGTTTTTTCTACGATGGTCAAGGACGTCTACTACGGCAAGACCCTCCGCAAGAGCTTTGCCCGCCATGAAGAAATCCTGGACATGCCCAACCTCCTGGAGGTGCAGAAGAACTCCTATCAGTGGTTCCTGGACACGGGACTGCGGGAGGTCTTCAAGGACGTGGCCTCGATCACCGACTACGCGGGCAACCTGGAGCTCTCCTTCATCGACTACTCCATGGATGAGCCCCCCAAGTACAGCGTGGAGGAGTGCAAGGCCCGGGACGCCACGTACGCCGCGCCCATCAAGGTGCGGGTGCGCCTGCGCAACAAGGAGACCGAGGAGATCAAGGAGCAGGAGATCTTCATGGGCGACTTCCCCCTGATGACCAAGGCCGGCACCTTCGTCATCAACGGCGCCGAGCGCGTCATCGTCTCCCAGATCGTCCGCTCCCCCGGCATCTATTACTCCCACACCGAGGACAAGGCCGGCGGCATCACCTACGCCACCACCGTCATCCCCTACCGGGGCGCCTGGCTGGAGTATGAGACCGACCTGAACGACGCCTTCTACGTGCGCATCGACAAGAACCGCAAGCTGCCCATCACCTGCCTGATCCGTGCGGTGGGCCCCAAGACCGACCCCGAGATCCTCGAGCTGTTCGGCGAGGATCCCCGCATCGTTGCCACCCTGGAGAAGGACGCCTGCAAAACCTATGAGGACGCGCTGCTGGAGATCTACCGCAAGCTGCGCCCCGGCGAGCCCCCCACGGTGGACTCCGCCGAGAGCCTGCTCAACGCCCTGTTCTTCGACCCCCGGCGCTACGACCTGTCCGCCGTGGGCCGCTACAAGTTCAACAAGAAGCTGTCGATCTGGACCCGCCTGGTGAATCAGACCCTGGCCGCCCCCGTGGCCGACCCCATGACCGGCGAGATCATCGCCGAGCCCGGCGAGGTGCTCACCCGTGAGCGGGCCCACGAGCTGGACGACAAGGGCGTCAACGAGGTTGTACTGGAGCTCGACGGCGTGCAGATCAAAGTATTCTCCAATCACATGGTGGATATGTCCAAGTTCGTGGACTTTGATCCGGAGGAGTGCGGCGTCAGTGAGAAGGTACGCTTCACCGTGCTCCAGGAGCTGCTCCAGAATTACACCGGCGAGGAGCTCAAGGAGGCCGTGAAGGAGCGCATCGACGACCTCATTCCCAAGCACATCATCGTGGACGACATCATGGCGTCCATCAACTACCTCAACTGCCTGGCCCACGGGGTGGGCTCCGCCGACGACATCGACCACCTGGGCAACCGCCGCCTGCGCTGCGTGGGCGAGCTGCTCCAGAACCAGTTCCGCATCGGCTTCTCCCGCATGGAGCGGGTGATCCGGGAGCGCATGACCATCCAGGATCTGGACATCGTCACTCCCCAGAGCCTCATCAACATCCGCCCCGTCACCGCCGCCATCAAGGAGTTCTTCGGCTCCTCCCCCCTGAGCCAGTTCATGGACCAGACCAACCCCCTGGCCGAGCTGACCCACAAGCGCCGTATGTCCGCCCTGGGCCCCGGCGGCCTGTCCCGTGACCGTGCCTCCTTCGACGTGCGCGACGTCCACTACTCCCACTACGGCCGCCTCTGCCCCATCGAGACTCCCGAAGGTCCCAACATCGGCCTGATCTCCTATCTGGCCTCCTATGCCCGCATCAACCGCTACGGCTTCATCGAGGCCCCCTACCGCAAGGTGGATAAAGCCACCGGCCACGTCACCGATCAGGTGGACTATATGACCGCCGACGTGGAGGACCAGTACACCATCGCCCAGGCCACCGAGCCGCTGGACGAGAACGGCTGCCTGGTACACGACCGTATCACCTGCCGCCACCGCAACGAGATCATCGACGTGGACCGGGATCAGGTGGACTATATGGACATCTCCCCCAAGATGATGTTCTCCATCGCCACCGCCCAGATCCCCTTCCTGGAGAACGACGACGCCAACCGCGCTCTGATGGGCGCCAACATGCAGCGTCAGGCCGTGCCCCTGCTGACCACCCAGGCTCCCATCGTGGCCACCGGCCAGGAGCACAAGAACTGCATCGACTCCGAGGTGGCCATCCTGGCCGAGGACGACGGCGTGGTCACCAGGGTGGCCGCCGACTCCGTCTCCGTCCGCTACGACGACGGCCGCGTGGAGGACTACCGGCTCACCAAGTACCTGCGCTCCAACCACGGCACCTGCATCAACCAGCGTCCCATCGTGGACGCCGGCCAGCGGGTGGAGAAGGGCGAGGTCATTGTGGACGGCCCCTCCACCAACAACGGCGAGATCGCCCTGGGCAAGAACATCCTCATGGGCTTCATGACCTGGGAGGGCTACAACTACGAGGACGCCATCCTGCTCAACGAGCGCATGGTGAAGGAGGACGTGTTCACCTCCATCCACATCGAGGAGTACGAGACCGAGAGCCGCGACACCAAGCTGGGCCCCGAGGAGATCACCCGGGACATCCCCAACGTGGGCGAGGACGCCCTGAAGGATCTGGACGAGCGGGGCATCATCCGCGTGGGCGCCGAGGTGCGCGCCGGCGACATTCTGGTTGGCAAGGTCACCCCCAAGGGCGAGACCGACCTCACCGCTGAGGAGCGGCTGCTCCGCGCCATCTTCGGCGAGAAGGCCCGCGAGGTGCGCGACACCTCCCTGAAGGTGCCCCACGGCGAGAGCGGCATCATCGTGGACGTGAAGGTGTTCACCCGCGAGGCGGGCGACGAGCTCTCCCCCGGCGTGAACATGGTGGTGCGCGTCTACATCGCCCAGAAGCGCAAGATCTCCGTGGGCGACAAGATGGCCGGCCGCCACGGCAACAAGGGCGTCGTGTCCCGCATCCTGCCCCAGGAGGATATGCCCTTCCTGCCCGACGGCACCCCCCTGGACATCGTGCTGAACCCCCTGGGCGTGCCCTCCCGTATGAACATCGGCCAGGTGCTGGAGGTCCACCTGGGCTACGCGGCCAAGACCCTGGGCTGGAAGGTGGCCACCCCCGTCTTCAACGGCGCCGACGAGAAGGACATCGCCGAGACCCTGAAGATGGCCGGCCTGCGCCCCGACGGCAAGAGCTGGCTGTACGACGGCCGCACCGGCGAGCGGTTTGACAACCCCGTCACCGTGGGCTACGTCTACTTCCTCAAGCTCCACCACCTGGTGGACGACAAGATCCACGCCCGCTCCACCGGCCCCTACTCCCTGGTCACCCAGCAGCCCCTGGGCGGCAAGGCCCAGTTTGGCGGCCAGCGCTTCGGCGAGATGGAGGTGTGGGCCCTGGAGGCCTACGGCGCGGCCTACACCCTGCAGGAGATCCTCACCGTCAAGTCCGACGATGTCACCGGTCGCGTGCGCACCTACGAGTCCATCGTCAAGGGCCACAACGTGCCCAAGCCCGGCGTGCCCGAGTCCTTCAAGGTCCTGGTCAAGGAGCTGCAGTCTCTGTGCCTGGACATCAAGGTGCTGGACGACCAGGGCGCGGAGATCGAGCTGAAGGACGACGACGAGGACAACTACCAGCCCGGCAAGTTCCGCGACGAGGACGACGACTACTACGGCTACGACGCCGGCGGGGAGTCCGACTTCGCCGCCGCGGGCTACACCCTCAAGGAGGGCAGCGACGACGACGACCTGGCCGCCGCGGACGCAGAGGAGCTGGACGACAGCGACGACTTCTCGGATGACTATTCCGATGAGGATATGGACTAATTAAGGGAGGACGAGCAAAGATATGAGTTACGCTGAATTCGACGCCATCCAGATCGGCATCGCCTCCCCGGAGCAGATCCGCGAGTGGTCCTACGGCGAGGTCAAGAAGCCGGAGACCATCAACTACCGCACCCTCAAGCCGGAGCGGGACGGTCTGTTCTGCGAGCGGATCTTTGGCCCCACCAAGGACTGGGAGTGCCACTGCGGCAAGTACAAAAAGATCCGCTACAAGGGCAAGATCTGCGACCGCTGCGGCGTGGAGGTCACCCGTG
>OIXS01001286.1_pt1 | contig 12972 bp, 10 predicted proteins | sample 1587841 | NCBI WGS metagenome assembly OIXS01 (sample SAMN03283254) | human gut metagenome | biome: human-associated habitat; material: feces | host: Homo sapiens | place: USA | collected 2013
ACAGCAATTGCTGTGCCGCTTCTTTGATTTGTAATTGAAGGATCAGATTTCGTACCAGCGGATCTCGTTGGCAGCCAGATCCAGCTGGAAGCTGGAGCCGTCGCCCTTGTAGACCGTGGTGGACTGAGGCTCATAGGTGTTGTTGACCACGCAATACTTGCCGTTCTTCACGTAAGCGTGGACCTCCACGTTGTAGTTGGAGGAGAACCACTTGTTCAGCTCCGCCTCATCGTGGGTGCTCCACAGGATGGAGCGGTACAGCACACGGCTGTTCTCGAAGGAGTAAGGCAGGCCGGACAGGTACACCGCACGGCCGGAACCGTACTCGTTCACCGCCATCTGGACCTCCTTGTCCTTCTGCACCAGGATCTCCGCAGTGGGCAGAGCGTAGATGCTCTTCTTGCCCTCGCCAAAGTCCATCTCGCCCTTGCAGTCGGCCAGGATGAAGTGGTCGGGATGCTGCTCCCAATTGTACTTATCGTAGCCCAGGGTGAAGCCGGTCTCCTTCTCCACGCCCAGCACCTGAGCCAGCTGCAGATAGCGGCCCTGATACTGGTGGCCGGTGGGCTCGCCCACGCCGATGAAGCCGCCGCCGTTGTAGACAAAGGCCTTGATGGCGGAGGAGATGGAGGGATCCTCCCACCAGTAGCCGCCGGTGTGAGCAGTGTCGCCGTCGCCGATGTTCAGGATGACGTCAATGCCCTCCAGGCACTTGGGATCGTTCTTGATGTCATCAAAGCTGATGAACTTCACATCAAAGGGAGCACCGGACAGGGCCTCGATCACGCCGGCATAGGAGTAGTTCTGCTTCTGATACAGGGCGTGGTGAACCATGTGGCAGCCCCAGGAACGGGCCTTGCCCCAGGCGTTGAGGACGGCCACGGTCTTGACACAGTAGGGAGTGGTGCCCTTAATGTTCTCATACAGCTCCCGGAACTCGTTGCACACGCTCTCCAGGTAGTCGATGAACTCGGGGAACTGGCAGGCCAGCTTCAGATAGCCGCCATAGCCGATGCGGTCGATGGGCTTGCGGAGGATGGCGCGGCGGGCGGTCACCCAGTTCTCCTTGCCCTCCTTCACAGGATCGCCGCCCTCATGGAAGGTGTCGGGGAAGAAGTAAGGCAGGAAGCGGCCCTCGGTGTACTTCACGCCGGGGATGTCGGAAATGAGGCGCAGGGTGGAGCCGTTACCCACGGAACCAACCACAGCGTCCAGACCGATGGTCTTGAACTCGTCCATATAGGGCTCGGTGCCGATCCAATGGTCGCCCAGGAACATCATGGCCTCTTTGCCCAGCTCGTGGGTGATGTCCACCATCTCCTTGGCCAGCTTGGCCACTTCCCGGCGCTGGAAGGCCATAAAGTCCTTGAACTCCTTGCTGGGGATACGATACTGGTTGTTGTAGTAGCCCTGGTCGATGATGAACTCGGGGCGGAACTTATAGCCCACTTCCTTCTCAAACTGCTCCAGGACGAAGGGAGAGACGGAGGCAGAGTAGCCATACCAGTCCACATACTTCTCACGCTTGAGCTCGTCAAACACCAGAGTGAACTGGTGGAAGAAGGTGGTGTAGCGGATGACGTTTACATAGGGATGCTCGGCGATAAACTTGCGCAGGCGCTCCATGGTAAACTTGTGGGTCTTGGGCTGACGCACGTCAAAGGTGATCTGGTGCTCAAAGTCCTTCCAGTCGTTGGTGACGGCGTTATACATGTGCACAGGATCCCAGATGAGATAGGCCAGGAAGCTGACGGTGTAGTCGTGGAAAAACTCAGGCTTGTCCAGCACCACACAGCCGCTCTCCTCATCATAGCGCCACTGGTCGGCAGGCACAGGCTGGCCGGTGGTGCGGTCCATCACTTCCCACCAGCGCTTGATGTCGTCCCGGGTGTTCACCTGCATCAGCTCCGGGCTGATGCCCTTCATCAGAGGGATGGACAGGGCTCCCTGGCTGGCAGTATAAAAGCCGGTCATGATGTAGCACTGCTGCACCTCGTCCGGGTTGGCCTTAGCCCAAGCGTTGTCCTTACGGGTGGTGTAATAGGTGGAGTACACCTTGGCGTCGACGCTTTTGAGCTGCTCGGGATAATCGGTGCCGTCACAGTCCCGGATGGCGTCCGCCCCCCAGCGCTCCAGCAGCTCCAGAGTCTCGGGCACCACGTCCACATCGGTGGGGATGGTGACCCGTCCCCGGTTTTGCTTCAAATCACTCATAGTTCAATCTCCTTAATAAAAGGTCCAAATCCGTTTCTCTCCTACGCCCCATTGGGGCGCACACAAAACCGGGCGGGCACGGGACTGCACTCGCCCGGCATGCTGCAATGGTTTCTCAGCGTCTGCGTTCGTCCTGGAAGGGCTTGTTGTAGATGGCCAGGGCCGCAATGAGCAGCACCAGGCCCACCAGCATAATGATCAGGCCGGTCATCTGGCCGGTCATTTTCCAGCCGCCGATCACCATACCCAGACCCACGACAGTCAAAATCAGGATCAGGCTGACCCGCAGGGCCACATGTTCTTTCCAAAATCTCATAGCTACACCTTAACCTTTCAGTCCGCCCACGGTCATGCCCTGGATCAGCTTCTTCTGCACGCAGATATAGAGGATCAGGGTGGGCAGCATCACCAGCACCAGACCGGCATACATGGTGCCGTACTGGGCCGCAGACTGCTGGGCCTGCATCAGGTTCAGCAGACCAACGGGGAGGGTCTTGCTGCCGGTGGAGGAGCTCATCAATGTCATAGAGATGATATACTCATTCCAGAAAGACAGGAAGTTAAAGAGGATGATGGTTACGATAGAAGGCTGAGCCATGGGGAAGATGATCTTGACCATGGTCTTGCCGTATCCGGCGCCGTCGATGTAGGCTGCCTCCTCAAAGTCATGGGGCAGGGTGGCAAAGTAGCCCGACAGCAGATAGATGGTGAAGGGCAGCGCCGTAGCGGCGTACACCAGAGCCAACACCACCAGATTGTTGAGCAGGAACTGGGTGCCGATGGTGTTCTTCAGGAAGGTATCGCCGTCCCGCAGCATCAGGAAGATGGGAACCACGATGTAGTTCACGTTGATGAACAGGCCGGCCATAAAGGCGGTGTTCAGGAACTTGCGTCCCTTAAAGTAGAAGCGGGACAGGCAGTAGGCGGCGGGCAGAGCTACCACCAGCAGGATCATCAGAGCCAGGGCAGTGACGATCACGGAGTTGAGCATATACTCGCCCATCTTGGCGGTATTCCAGGCGTTAACAAAGTTCTGCCAGTAGAAACCGGCGGGCAGTGCCCAGGGGTTGCCGTAGAACTCACTGTTCTGCTTGATAGAGGCCATGAACACCCAGAAAACTGGCACCACAATGGAGACCGCCAGGGCAATGAGGGCCACGTAGATAAATACCTTATAGATCCGGCTTCCGGAGGTTTTCTTCTCTTGCATCGGGGCACCTCCTTAAAATTCCAGGGGCTCCCGCTTGGTGGCGTGGTTGACCAGGGCGGAGAGCAGGAAGGAGAACAGGAAGATCACCACGCCGATGGCCATGGAGTAACCATACAGGCCGGCGTCCTTCTGTCCGTACATGTAGGAAAGGGCGACCTCAGAGGCGCCGTTGGGGCCGCCGGAGGTCATGGCCTTGACAAACAGGAAGGCCATATTGATGGTGGAAATGATGAAGAAGGTAAGAGTGGTGCGGATGTTGGTCCAGATCAGAGGAATGGTGATCTGGAAGAACTGGCGCATCCGGCCCGCGCCGTCCAGGCTGGCGGACTCATAGAGGCTCTCAGGCACGCTGGCCATAGAAGCCATGTACATGACCATGTAGTAGCCAATGGCCTGCCAGATCATAGCGATGATGATACTGACCATGACCAGGGGGGCGTCCTTCCACAGGACCGTCACCGTTTTTCCTGCGAACATGGAGATGATGCTGTTGAGCATACCGTTCTCAGGCTTATAGATCGCGGAGAAAATACCGGAGATAACAACAACGGACAGGATATTGGGGATATAGAAAATGACCCGGAACAGATTCTTGCCCTTGACGTTCTCATGGGTCAAAATGCTGGCGAAAATCAGCGCGAAGGCAAACGTCACCATGGTGACCACGACCACCAGCAGAATGGTATTCTGCATGGAGCGGATAAACAGGGTATCGTTGAGCAGTGCTTTAAAGTTGCTCAGACCCACAAAGGTCTCGGTAGGCGAATAAGCGCCTCGTTCATACAAAGACATGCGGAACACGTTCAACGTGGGAACGATCATAAAGATGAAAAACAGAATGGTGGCAGGAGCCACGCACAGCACAAGGAAGCGGCTGCGCCCTTTGTTCCTTCTCACACACTCAGCTCCTTTCAGTTCGGCCGCTGCTGCGGCCCGTTTACAGCTTGTTCACATTTTTTGAAAAAGAGGGACGGCGAGCGAGTTACCGCTCGCCGTCCCCGTACGATCGTGTTTACGTTTCGAACTCAGGAACTCAGGTCAGGTTGGCACGCATCTGATCGCTGGCGGTCTTGATGCTGCTCACCCACTCGTCCTTGGTCATGGAACCGGAGACCAGAGCGTTGACGGGATCGAAGAAGACCTCGCGCTGGGTGCCCAGGCCGGCCACAGACTTGTAGGAAGCGAAAGCGCCCAGGGCGGCCTTGGCGCCGTCGTCATAGATGCCGTAGAAGATCTGTTTGTCGCCAGTCAGCTTATCCACGATGCCGGTAACAGGCTGGGCAGCGCCGGCCTCGGCGAACAGATCAGCGGCGGTATCGCTGTACATGAAAGCGATGAACTGCTTGGCAGCGTCGATGTTCTCAGCGCCCTTGGGGATCCACATCTGCTCGAAGAAGGTGTAGCTGTAGCGGTCGCCGCCCTCGGTGATGGCAGGCAGAGCGGTCATGCCCCACTCGAAGCCGTCAGCGCGGGGAGCCGCAGCCATCTCAGAGACGATCCAGGTGCCGTTGGGCATGAACAGGGCCTTGTTGTCCAGCACCAGCTGCTGGTTCTGGGTGAAGTCCTGATCGTTGGCCTGGGCAGGAGTGATGGGGTTGGTGTAGGAAGCCAGCTTCTCCACGATGTCGAAGCAGGTCTTGGCAGCATCGGTATCCCAGATGCCCTCAGCGTAGTGAGTGGCGTCGTAGAAGAACTCCTCGCCGCCGGCCTCATACATCAGAGCATAGAAGAAAGCGTCAAAGTAACCGGTGGTGGGGTAAGTGAACAGAGAGATGCCCTCAGCCTTGGCCTTGTCGCCCAGCTCCCACATCTCGTCCCAAGTGGTGGGAACCTCCCAGCCCTTCTCCGCAAACAGGCCCTTGTTGTAGAACAGGCCGCAGGGAGAGTAGAACATGGGAGCCAGATAGGTCTTGCCGTCAGCGTAGGGGTTGGTGGTGGAGTTGTCGTTGACGAAGCCGGGGATGATCTTGTCGCCCACGGTGACGTCCTCACCAGGAACCTTCATGGACAGCACGTCGGTGATCTCAGCGATGTTCTTGTCCTTGATGAACTGCTCGGTCAGGCCTGCCTCACGGCCGACAGCCAGGTGCACCACGTCGGGATACTCACCGCCCTGCATAGCGGGGCCGATGACGTCCTCCAGCTTCTTGTCGATGGTCAGCTCGACCTTGATGCCGGTCTGCTCGGTGAAGGCTTCGCACACCTTGTTCCAAACCTCGGTGCCGTAGCTGGTCTCGATGGCAGCTACCTTAATGGTGCCGCCGGCAGTGTTGCTGCCGTCACCGCTCTTGCTGGCGTCGCTGCCGCCGCCGTTGCTGCTGCCGCAGCCGGCCAGGAGCGCAAGAGACATGGAAGCGGCCAGAGTCAGGCTCAGGAACTTTTTCATGTTTCATCATTCCTCCTCTAAAATGTTACGTTTTTGCAGGTGCCAGGCAGGAAGTCATCTGCGTCTGATTTCTTCCCTTAAGTCCATCAGGACCTGCCCAATGCCCTGCATTTACGCCGTTGTCCGCAAGCAGCCAACCGAAGTTTTCGCTCGCGGCTTTCTAAATTCAAGTATACGCTTCCAATTTCCTTAAGCAATTCCTTTCTTGCTGTACTTTTTATATATATTGCTTTTTTCGCAGTTTTGCCGGAAAGTCTCCGTCCCATTCCCTTTCCTTTTAGGAAGAATGAATAATTTGATAGTTTTGTCGTATTTTCATCTTTTCGTTTCGCGCAAGTTTTTTTCAAATTCAAGTCTCCTTTTTTAGAAGTTGCACAATTCTCCTCCAGGCTTTATAATAGTAACAAACCAATCAAAAGCAAAATCTGTGCGATTCCTTTTTTTACAAACCACTATTTCTATAAAACTTTCCCTGCTGGCAGCGCAATTTTCCTACAACTGTCTCCCGCCCGATTTTTTCTTTGCTGTTCCTGTTTTTGGAAGGAGGTGCACACTTTATGAGCACCAGTCATCATATTTTCTCCCAGGAATCCCAATCTCCTACGGCGCAGAATCAAGCCAAGCTGCTGTATATCACCTGCGCCCAGTACAGCCAGGAGTGGAACTGCACCATCCACACCCACTCCTGTACAGAACTGTTCTTCGTTACCGCCGGGCTGGGCCGTTTTCAGCTCCAGCATGAGAGCTTCTCGGTGGCTGTCAGCGACCTGGTGCTGGTCAACGCCGGCGTCCCTCACACCGAGCTGAGCCAGGCGGGCAGCCCCATGGAATATACGGTACTGGGCGTAGAGGGCCTGGAAGTACTGGCCAACACGGGGGGCTATGCCCTGTCCCACATCACCTCCGGCTGGGAAGAGCTGACCACCTGCCTGAAGCTGATGCTCCAGGAGGCCCGGGGCGGCCAGACCGGCTATCATCAGGTCTGCCAGCATTTGCTGGACATTATTTTGCTGCGGCTCCAGCGTCAGGACGACTTGGCCATCGCCTCTTCAGAGCCCGGGCACAAGATCAGCCGAGAGTGCGATCTGGTGCGGCGCTACATTGACAACCATTTTAAAGAGAACCTGACGCTGGACCAGTTGTCCGCCATCGCCCACATTAATAAATACTATCTGGTCCACGCTTTCCGCAAAGAATACAACATCTCCCCGATCAGTTATCTGATTGCCCGCCGCACCCAGGAAAGTCGATTTCTTCTAACTAATACCGACTATACCCTATCCCAGATCGCTCAGATCCTGGGCTTTTCCTCCCCCAGTTATTTTTCCCAGAGCTTCCGCCGTCTGGAGGGCATCAGCCCCATGGAGTACCGCAAACGCTACCGGCACTCACAGGAGAAACACACGTAGCGTTAAAAAGGAGTTTTTGCCATGGCCTATCTTCCCCTGCTCCCCCAGCGCCCCATCCACGTGCATGAAATCTACACGGTACACTACTTTGAATATGCCGGAAGCTATGCTTTTTCCGGAGAATCCCATGACTTTTGGGAGCTACTGTACGTAGACCGGGGCACGCTTCGGGTGACTGCCGGCGATCAGGTCTGGGAACTGTCCCGTGGACAGATGATTTTTCATGCTCCGGGCGAATTTCATGCTCTGTCTGCCACCGGGGTAGCCCCTGACCTAGTGGTAGTCAGCTTCGGTTGCAACAGTCCGGATATGAACTTTTTCCAGGGACTCATCACCACAGCGGGAGAAGCGGAACGTGCTCTGCTGGCCCGTATCGTGGAGGAGAGCACCGCGGCATTTTCCACTCCTCTGGACGATCCCTCCACCCAGAGTCTCCAGCGCCGGGAGATTTCTCCCTTCGGCGGGGAGCAGCTGGTATGCGCCGCACTGGAAGAGCTGCTCATCCGTCTCATCCGCCGCCGGGAACAGCCCGCACCCCCGCTCACCGCACCTGGAGGCGATGAGAGCCTCAAGCGGGTGGCCTCCTACATGGAACAGAACCTGGACCGTCCACTCACCCTGGAAGAGATCTGCCGGGACAATCTCATCGGCCGCAGTCAGCTGCAAAAGCTGTTCCATACCTACACCGGCGGCGGGGTGATGGAGTACTTTGGGAACCTGAAGATTCAGGCCGCCCGGCGGATGATCCGGGATGGCCGGCTCAACTTTACACAGATCGCCGCCCGGCTTGGATTCCAGTCGGTCCACTACTTCTCCCGCCGCTTCCGCAAGGTCACCGGCATGTCCCCCAGCGAGTATGCCCGGAGTGTGAAAATGCTCTCCGAACTGCCCGGCGTTTCTGCGGACGATAGTGCAAACAATGTGTAGAATCATCTATTTTCTTTCCCTGCGCCAGCTACTACAATGAAGGTATGAATTTGGGGTCAAAACGGCCCATTTGCGCGGCAGCGCGCTTATTTTGAAAGGAGTGCTTCCCATGTCTATTCTGGTCAGCGGCGGCGCCGGTTACATCGGCAGCCACACCTGCGTGGAGCTTATCCAGGCGGGCTATGAGATCGTGGTAGCAGACAATCTGGTCAACTCTTCCGAGGAATCCCTGCGCCGGGTGGAGAAGATCACCGGCAAAAAAGTTCCCTTTGTAAAAACCGAGCTGTGCGATGAGGCTCAGGTGGAGGCTCTCTTTGCCCAGTACCCCGACATCGACGCGGTCATCCACTTTGCCGGTCTGAAGGCAGTGGGCGAGAGCGTAGCCAAGCCCCTGGAGTACTACACCAACAACCTGGTCAACAGCCTGGTGCTCCTTAACGCCATGCGCCGTCACGGAGTGAAGAACTTCGTCTTCTCCTCCTCCGCCACCGTTTACGGCGACCCCGCCAGCGTGCCCATCCGTGAGGACTTCCCCACCGGCGGCACCACCAACCCCTACGGCACCACCAAGCTCTTCCTGGAGCGCATCCTCACCGACATCTGCGCCGCTGATCCCACCATGAACGTGGCTCTGCTGCGCTACTTCAACCCCATCGGTGCCCACGAGTCCGGCCTCATCGGCGAGGACCCCAACGGCATCCCCAACAACCTGGTGCCCTACATCGCCCAGGTGGCCGTGGGCAAACTGGAGAAGCTCCACGTCTACGGCAACGACTATCCCACCCCCGACGGCACCGGTGTGCGTGACTACATCCACGTGGTGGACCTGGCCAAGGGCCATGTGGCCGCTCTGAAGAAGCTGGACACCAAGTGCGGCCTGTTCGTGTGCAACCTGGGCACCGGCAAGGGCTACAGCGTGCTGGACATCCTCCACGCCTATGAGAAGGCCTGCGGCAAGACTCTGCCCTACGTCATCGATCCCCGCCGTCCCGGCGACATCGCCGAGTGCTACGCCGATCCCGCCAAGGCTCTCAATGAGATGGGCTGGCAGGCCCAGTACGGCATCGAGGAGATGTGCGCCTCCTCCTGGAAGTGGCAGTCCATGAACCCCAACGGCTACAAGGGCTGAGCCGCTTCTCCTGTGTAATATCCACTGGCCGGAGGCGGTCTCCCACCTCCGGCCTTACAGCGCCCGAAGGGCGAGAAAGAAAGGAATGGATTTTATGAAAAAACCGGTTCTTGTGGTCATGGCCGCCGGAATGGGCAGCCGCTACGGCGGCCTCAAGCAGGTGGACCCTGTTGGAAACCACAATCAGCTTATCATCGACTACTCCATCTATGACGCCCGCCGCGCCGGCTTTGAGACCGTCGTCTTCGTCATCAAGCATGAGATTGAGGACACCTTCAAGGCCGCCATCGGTGACCGTCTGAGCAAGGTCATTAACGTGAAGTACGCCTATCAGCAGCTGGACGATCTGCCCGAGGGCTACTCCGTTCCCGAGGAGCGCGTGAAGCCTTGGGGCACCGCCCACGCCATTCTGGCCGCCCGCAAGGTGGTGGATGGTCCCTTCGCCGTGGTCAACGCCGATGACTACTACGGCCCCGAGGGCTTCAAGAAGATCTACGACTACCTGGAGTCCCACCCCGACCAGCCCGGCTGCTATGAGTTTGCCATGGTGGGCTACCTGCTGGGCAACACCGTTACCGAGAACGGTCATGTAGCCCGCGGCATCTGTGAGGAGGACAGCGAGAACTACCTCACCCGGGTGACCGAGCGCACCCGCATTGAGAAGGACGGCGCCGATGCCCGCTTCACCGAGGACGACGGTGCCACCTGGACCCACCTCAGCGGCAACACCATCGTGTCCATGAACCTGTGGGGCTTCACCGAGAGCTTCCTGAAGGAGGCCGAGGCCCGCTTCCCCGCCTTCCTGGACAAGGCTCTGGCGGAGAACCCCCTGAAGGGCGAGTACTTCCTGCCCAGCGTGGTCACCCAGCTGCTGGAGGAGAAGAAGGCCCGTGTTAAGGTGCTGCGCAGCACCGACAAGTGGTACGGCGTTACCTATCGGGAGGACAAGCCCGTGGTGGTCAACGCCATTGCGGAGATGACCGCCAACGGTCTCTACCCCGACAAGCTGTGGGAGGTATAAGAACATGTCTCAGGCTGAACAGTTTCTGCAGGACGCTCTGAACGCCTTTGATTTCGGCGGTCAGGTCGTTGGCGCGGTGCGCTATGGCTCCGGCCACATCAACGATACCTTCTGTGTCCACACCCAGCCCGGCGAGGACCCCTGCCGCCGGTTTATTCTCCAGCGCATCAGCTCTGCCGCCTTCCATCACCCCGAGCAGGTGATGGCCAACATCGTGGGCGTCACCTCCTATCTGGGCAAGGTCATCGCCGAAGCCGGCGGCGACCCCACCCGGGAGACCATGTGTGTCTACGCCACCAAGGACGGCAAAAACTTCTATACCGATCCCGAGGGCGGCGCCTGGCGCGTCTACCCCTTCATTGAGGACACCAAGTGCCTCCAGTCCGCCGAGACCCCGGAGTTGTTTGCTGCCTCCGCCCTGGCCTTCGGCCGCTTCCAGCAGATGCTCTCCGATTTTCCGTCCGCCTCTCTTTTCGAGACGATCCCGGATTTCCACAACACACCGCTCCGCTACCAGGCGCTTTTACAGGCGGTACAGGCGGATCCGAAAGGACGGCTGAAAAACGTTTCGGATGAGATGGCGTTTTTCCTCGACAACGCAGACGATTACGGCGTAGCCGAGCGCATGAAGGCCTCGGGCGAGCTGCCGCTCCGCGTAACGCACAACGATACGAAGCTGAACAACATTATGATTGATGACAAAACCGGCGAGGGCATCTGCGTCATCGACCTAGACACAATCATGCCGGGACTGTCGATCTTTGACTTCGGCGATTCGATCCGCTTCGGCGCGAATACGGCCGCTGAGGACGAACAGGACGTCTCGAAGGTGTCTCTTTCCCTTCCTCTCTTTGAGAGCTATACAAAAGGCTTTCTCGCAGGCTGCGCAGGCTCTTTGACCCGCGCGGAAGTCGAAATGCTGCCGATGGGTGCAAAATTAATGACCCTCGAATGCGGCATCCGTTTTCTCGCCGATTACCTGATGGGCGATACCTACTTCAAAACCGCTTACCCGGAGCACAACCTCGTACGTGCGCGGACACAGATTGCGCTTGTAGCGGATATGGAGGAGAAATGGGGCGAGATGGAGAACATCGTCGCACGGGCTTCGTTTTTCCACTAAGCACCCGCATAAATTCACAGCATCAAAAAGACACAGCTGGAAGTATCTTTCTGCCTCCTGCTGTGTCTTTTTTGTTATCTTTCTACTATACAATATGTTTTATATTATGCTCTCGGAACGCTGACAATCCGCAGATCGTATTTCTTCAGCATCTCGCCGCCCTGTACTTTCTCGCCGGTCAGGATATCTTCTTTTCCGTCGAAGACTGCCGGAAGCGGAATCTCCTCATCTTTGAAGTTGATGATAAAGTACAGATCCTCGCCGTCTGCCTGGCGTTTTGTGATCTCGAGTGCTGTTGCTTCTCCAATCACCGGCTGGATGGCTGCGCTGTCTGCTGCCATAGCAAGAACTTTTGCAAGGCCGCTCTCAGAAAGGTCGGTTCCGACATAATATACGGTTCCTTTTCCGAACTGATTTTTTGCAACAGCAGTCATGCCTGCATAGAAATCGCTCTCATACTGTGCGATTTCTTCAGCTCCTTCGAGGTGCATCAGGTCACATACGAGACGGCACTCTTCCTCGGTTCCGTCTGCGAAACGGATCTTGTTTCTCTGCTCCGGTGCAAGAGCGTCGATCTCTTCTACCCATACGCCTGCCATTTTTCTGAGCGGTCCCGGGTATCCGCCGAGATGAACGTTGTCCGACTGTCCGACGATACCGCTCATGTAGGTGGTGATGAGGGTTCCGCCTGCCTGTACATAAGCCTCCAGGCTCTCTGCCACACCGTCTTTTACCATGTAGAGAACCGGTGCTGCAACGAGGTCATATTTGGAGAAGTCCGCGTCGATCGGGATCATATCGACAGCGATGTTCTTGTTATAGAAGTAATTGTACATCTGCTCGATCTGGTCTACGTAACGTAAATCGCAGTTCGGTCCGCTGGTGTACTCCAGTGCCCAGTAGTTTTCCCAGTCGAAGATGATGCCGACTTTTGCGTGGTTCTCGGAGCCCATCACACGGCTTCCGATTTTCTCCAGTTCTTTTCCGAGCTGGGTTACCTCACGGAAGACACGGGTATCTGCGGTTCCTGCGTGTGCGATAACAGCACCATGGAATTTCTCGCATCCGCCGACGCTTCTTCTCAGCTGGAAGAACTGAATCGTGTCTGCGCCGTGTGCAACGGTCTGATAGCTCTGTGCGCGCATCTGGCCCGGTTTCTTTAAGGAGTTGTACGGCTGCCAGTTCTGCTGGCTCGGAGTCTGCTCCATCAGCATGAACGGTGCGTCTTTGAGGCCGCGCATCAGGTCGTGGGTCATAGCTACGTGGCTCCATGGTGTATTGTAGCTCGGGTAGTTGTCCCAGGATACGATATCCATTTCTTTTGCCCACTTGAAGTAGTCGAGACCTTTGTACGTTCCCATCAGGTTTGTGGTGATCGGTGTTTCTTTGTCGTATTTGCGGATCGCGTCACGCTCCATTTTGTAGTTGTTCAGCATGCCGTCGGAGTTGAAACGCATGTAGTCGAGGGACATTCCTGCAAATGCAGTGCCGCTTCCCCATGGCATTCCGTCTCCCAGATCGTTCGGCGGTACAATCTCGTCCCAGTCGTAGAT
>OIXS01001304.1_pt1 | contig 12832 bp, 6 predicted proteins | sample 1587841 | NCBI WGS metagenome assembly OIXS01 (sample SAMN03283254) | human gut metagenome | biome: human-associated habitat; material: feces | host: Homo sapiens | place: USA | collected 2013
ATGTCTCCTGCGACCCCGCCACGCTGGGCCGGGACGTGAAGCGGTTCGGAGAGCTGGGTTACCGGGCCGTCCGGGCCTGTGCAGTGGACATGTTTCCCGCCACACGGCATGTTGAAACGGTAGTTCTTTTGTCCAAACTTAACGCAAAGCAACATATCGAGATTGATCTGAGCATGGACGAGCTGGATTTGACCGATGCGGAGAAGAAAGCGACCTACCAAGAAATCAAGGATTATGTGCTGGAGCACAGCGGCTTGAAGGTCGGCAGCTTATATATCGCACAGGTGAAACAGCAGTGCGGTATCATCGAGCGTGAGAACTATAATAAGCCGAAGTCTGAGGATGCTAAACAGCCTCAATGCCCGTCGGATAAGGAGAAAGCAATCAAGGAGGCACTCCGGTACTTCGGGATGATTTGAGGAAAACAGACAAAGAAACAATGCGAGCCATGAACAATCGGTATGGTAGATCATACACCCACAAGCTATCACAATGATGGCTTGTGGGTGTCTTTTTGCTTTTAGGTATAGCTTTCCTCCACTTTCTGTGGTAGTTTGTGTTGCTACGGGAGGTGAACACAGTGAGAGCACTGACGAAAGAAGGTTACTGTAATTTCCATTTTGCGCAAAGGCTGACCGAAGAATTAAATATATGTGACGAAGGGCGTTCTGCGCTGACCGATTAGGTCAGGCGGAACGCCCTTTAATTATTCTCTGCGATTAAAACAAGGCCAAGTGTGAAAAATTAGTCGTAAATCAAGGTTTCCTCTACACTTTAGGTACATAGAAAAAGGAGGAAACTGTTATGAACGAAAACACAGGAAAACTCTATGGATACATCCGTGTATCTACGAAAGAACAGAACGAAGACCGTCAGCGGGTGGCCATGCATGAATTCGGCATTGCGGACCGTGACCTCTACATGGACAAGCAGTCCGGCAAAGATTTTGAGCGCCCCAATTATAAAAAACTCGTCAGAAAACTAAAACCGGGCGACACCCTTGTCATCAAGAGCATCGACCGGCTGGGACGCAACTATGAAGAAATACTGGAGCAGTGGCGCATCATCACCAGAGAAAAGAAAGCAGCCATCGTGGTTCTGGATATGCCGTTGCTGGACACCCGGCAGGGGCGAGATCTCACCGGAACGCTCATCGCGGACATTGTGCTCCAGCTTCTGAGCTATGTAGCGCAGACAGAACGAGAATTCATCCGTCAACGGCAGGCGGAAGGGATCGCCGCCGCAAAAGCCAGAGGCGTTCACATGGGCAGAGCGCCTATGGAAATACCAGATTCATTCACTCCCGTATATGACCAATGGAAACGCGGCGAAGTTTCCGGCAGGGGCGCAGCCAGGATGCTCGGAGTAGCACAGCACACATTTACCAAGTGGGCCAGCGCACAGGTTTAAAATTTTGAGCAGAAAAGTACACCTTCGGTGGCGGTGAGTTTGAATGAAAGTACACCTTAATGCTCTCACTGTGGAGACCTTGATTTACGCCTTGTTGGGGCAATTTCACACTTATCATTATACATAACCCGTCCCCAAAAAGCAATAACCACGCGAGCATTAAGGTGTACCTTTGTGCTCAGTCAAATGTAACTTGCAGGAGCGCAACCGTACCAGTTCGAGATATAGGAGGTTTGCTTTTATGAGTACAACTCAACTGTTGTCGTTGGTGGAATACATATCTTACAAGGTGGGCTGCACCTATATCAGCGATCTGCCCGGGCTGGACGGGCTGGGGAAAATGAAAGCAGTTCATGTCTTGGACGATGTATCAGCGGATGTTTACCCGCTCAAGGAGTGGAACGATGCTCTGCAATACATAGTGCATGGTTCGGCAGAGCTGACGGCGGAAGAGGCTCGCGCAGCGCTGATGCGAAAACTGTGTGACCGGCAGATTGAGTAAAACATGAATATAATCTCATTGAGTATTTAACGGAGAACGGGCAATGGACAGTCCATTGCCATGCTCTCTTTTCTGAGAGAGCATGATAAGGATTTGTTCCTCTGCATCGTGATGCGGAAGATCGATATGAGTTCATATAAATATTTTAACAAGGAGGATGATTATGAAGAAAAAAGTATTGTCGATGCTTGTGACATTTGCAATGCTGCTCTCCATGTTCCCGGCCACTGCCTTTGCAGCAGACTTTAATGTCACGGCTGATGGCAATGATCTGGACGGTGCGGACAGTGCTGATTTCTACACCTTTGATGAAGTGTTGTCTCAAGCTACTGTTGGTGACCAAATCATCATCAAGGAGAATGTTACGGCGGATGAGGCTTTTACAGTTACCGATGTCACCATCGACCTCGGTGGCAATAAGCTGACGGTCGGTGCTGGCGGCAATTACTTCAAAGGTAATGTGGTCGTCAAGAACGGCACCATCGACATCACTGATGTGACTGCGAGCGGCGACTGCATCATGGGCATCGGCGATCGCAATGCTGATGCGACTTTGACCCTTGAAGATGTTAACCTGACCGGTTCTGATTATAGCTCCGCATTTGCGGTGCTTATGGTCTATGGCGACGGCACGCTGAACGTCAAGGGTGGCGAGTGGAACCTTTCCGATGACCAGAGCACTGCTGGTGGCGTTATCAAAAATGAGAGCGGCGCTGGCGATTCCGGCAATGTTAATATCACCGGCACCACCATGCAGTTCGCAGATGTCGAGCGCGGTATTGCCGGTGCGACGGTCGTTCTGGATGATGTTGATTTAACTATCACCGGCGGCGACAATGGCATCAACGGCTCCAAGCTGACCGTGAAGGACTCTGATATCACGATCACCGGCGGCGCCGGCCGTGCGTTGACTGTGACTGATTATGATGTTTCTGTCGAGAATTCTACTTTGAATCTCTCGGGCAACGGAGAGGCAGACATTCGCTTCAAGAGCAGCAATACGCTGACGGTTGATGCCGATTCTACCCTTGGCGAATGCACCGTGATCGCTGATAGTGCGGCAACTGATGCAAAGGTGAATGGCTCTGTTGTGACTGGTACCGAGAGCGCTCCTCAGTCTGTCGCTGTTACCGGTGGCGTGACCTTGATCAAGGCGGCACCCAAGGGAACCGTCACTCCTGCCTACACGGAAGAAACTAAGTTCTGGGGCGAGGGTACCGCCAACGCCACTGCGAGCTTTGTAGTTGAGCTGTATGAGGGCAGCACGAAGATTGCAACATCTTCCCTGATCAACAAGGACGATATTATTGACGGCGATGTCTATGTGACCTGGTCCATTCCCTTTGACGGTGTGGATAGCGACTACTGGGATGTCGAATGGGCTTCCGGTTATCCTAAGTATGATATGAATCCGGATGCGGTCAAGCTGGTTGTAGACGGTACGACCGTTGCCACAAATAATGTTTACTTCAATGCCCCGGACAACTTGAATAAGATCGTAGCTCTGGCTGAAGGCAATACCGGCGGCGTGAAGGCTTATACGACCCTTGCCGACGCCATGGGCAACTTCAATGGCCGCAAGGTCAACGTCCTGCGGGATGTAACTGAGTCCATCGAAGTGATGAACGGCTGCACCCTGACAACCAACGTCATTGGCGGTGTCACGATTACCAGCACCTATGACAATTACGTCTACGCCAATGATCTGAATATCGGCAATGGTGTGACTGTGAAGGCTGGCAACTTCTTCTATGAAACCGACGGCGTGAATGCCGTTGAGGGAACTCTGGAAGTTGAAGAAGTCTTCTACCACGGCTACGATGCCAAGACCACCGTTCAGAATGGAGGCAGCATCAAGGTCTCTGGTACCACCATCCTGCGCTACAACGAGAACGAGGCTTCTGGTCTGTACATCTATGGCGACGACGATGAATCCACTGTGGAGTTCGACTGTGACTACTATATTGGCGCTTACTCCGGCACCTTCTATGCTGAGGACGCCAATGTGGAGTGCGGCTACTTCCTGCTGAAGCCCTCCTATGACACCGAGAAGGAGGATGCGGATACGAAGTATCCTCCCATGGATGTGACGCTGGACAACTCGACCATCACCGTGACCGGCACTACCGATGGTCAAAACTCTTTCCAGATCGACGATCAGGCGATTCTGACCCTGCAGAATGGCTCTGCAATCAAGGGTGTTCGCGACTTCAATATTCTGACTGGCGCTCAGCCTTCTATTTCTGTTGATGGCACCAGCTCCGTCAGCGCCACAAACGTCAGCATCGCTGATGGTGTGGCAATGGAAGCTACGAAGAACAGCGATGGCACGGTCACCTTTGCCAAAAAGTTGATCGGTGAAGGCACAGAATCTAATCCCTATGTTATCAGCACGCTGGAAGAGTTGAAGAATTTCCGAGACAATGTCAATAACGGGAACAATTATTCCAATAAATACGTTGAACTAAAGGCCAATATTGACCTTGCTGGAGAGGCGTGGACACCTATTGGTACCACGGAAAGCCCGTTCAATGGAAATTTCAATGGCAATAATAATACGATCAGCAATCTGGTCGTTAACGGCGGTTCCAGTAATGATCAGGGCTTCTTTGGTCGCACCAACAATGGCACGATCAAGAACCTGACGATCGAAAATGCAAAGGTTTCCGGATATCTGAATGTTGGCGTTGTGGTCGGTACGCCCTACACTTCCAAGTACACCAACATCAAGGTGACCGGCCATGTGGAAGTCAACGGTATGGCCTATGTCGGCGGTGTGGGCGGCAAGAACGCTTATGCCGACTGGACAAACATCACTGTGGACGCGGACGATACTTCCTATGTGAAGGCAACCTCTACCGAGAACGGTAAGGCCTATCGAACTTATGTCGGCGGCGTGATTGGCTTTATTGGTGAGGGCAACCACACCTTTAAGGATATCAAGTCCAACATTGATGTGATCGGTGATGTCTGCGATATCGGTGGTATTGCAGGTATTGCCCACTACGGCAACAATTTTGAGAACATTGAATGCACTGGTGATGTAACCAACAATAACAATACTGCGGATGCCGCTGAAGATGTTCTTGAGACTGGCCTGATTGCCGGTGTCTGGCATAACATGGCAAATGAAGAGGTTTCGTTTAAGAACATCAAGGCGACCGGAACGATTTCCGCCCCCAATGTTCCTGATGTGGAGTTCCCGAATGATGGCTTGATTGGCGCAGCTTACACCAAGACCAATAATACTCAGGGCACCAGCGGTTCTTTGATTATCGACGATAAGAAAGTTTGGCCTCTGATTGCAGAAGTGAACGGCGTTCAGTACGGCACTTTGTCTGAGGCCATTGCAGCTGCGGGTTCTGAAGATGTCGTCACTCTGCTGAGTGATGCAGCTGAGGCCGTTGAGATCAGTGATGGCGGTACGACGATTGATCTGGGCAGCAACACCCTCACCGGCTCCTTCCTGATCAAGAATGGCGATTTCGAGATCAAGAATGGCTCCGTGGTCAACGCCAATGCTGACGTTAGCGGTATTGAGGTCAATAATGGCTCTCTGGTCCTGACCGATGTGGATGTGTCCAGTGCCCGCCACGCTCTGCGTGTGGACGGCAACGCGACCGTCACTGTGGATGGCGGCGAGTATAAGGTCTCTGCATCCGCGGGTAAGACTACCCACGCTGTCAATGTTTCCGGTACGGCTTCCGTGACCATTAAGGGCGGCACTTTCACCGGTCCCAAGGGCCTGGTCAACGATAGTGGCGCAGCTGTCAATGTTCAGACGGGTTCCACCGTTGTCATTACCGGCGGCACCTTCACTGGCGGAAAGAATAACACTCTGGCCAATGCGGGTACGCTGACCGTGGCCGGCGGTGGCTTCGATCAGGACCCCTCTGCATATCTGGCTGCTGGATATTACTCCTATCTGAGCCCGAGCAGTAATTTGTACTACGCAAAAACGGATGATGGTACTGTTATGGTCGCCGAGGTCAACGGCGTGCAGTATCAGACTCTGGACGCTGCACTGAAGGCTGTTAAGTCCGGTTATACCGTCAAGCTGCTTGCTGACATTACCGTTGACAGCGCATGGGATTGCCGCAATAACGGCGCACAGGTCAAAGTTCCCGTCACCATTGATGGTCAGGGACACACTCTCAAGCTCACCGGCAATGTCGATGATAAGAACTGGAACACTGTGTTCCGCTTCGAAGATGTGGCGACCGTGCAGAACCTGACCATTGACGCAAGCGAGGCTACCGGCATCCAGCGTGGAATTTCCTCTAAGCTGAGCATCACGGTGGACAACTGCACTCTGATTGGCAACGGAACTACCGCAAAGCGTGCGGTTATCTACGGCGAGGGCGCAGGCAATGCAATCAGCGACGTGACCGCAACGATCACCAATTCCGAATTTAAGAATTGGAGCTATGGTGTCAGCGACAACCAGAGTGGCAAGGATGCCAAGGATGTTGTGATCACCGGTAACGAATTTACCAACGCCAGCGTGCTCGTGAGTGCAGGTCAGGAAGTGACCTTCACTGGCAATACATTGGATAACGGTTATGTCAACATCTCCTCTTATACGACGGATACCGAACTGAAGGTCACCGCTACCGGCAACATCCTTGATAGTGACTTCGCGGAAGACAATAAGATCAAGGCTGATCAGATCGTTGCCCAGGATGGTTTCCTTACGCCCGCGAGCGTGGCCGAGGTCAGCGGTGTGAAGTACAGCACCCTCGACGATGCACTTGATGCTGTCCAGGCTGATGGAACGATTGAGCTTCTTGCTGATGTGACGATTGCCGATAAGATCACCGTTGACAAGAATTTGACCATCGAAGGCAACGGTAAGACGTTGACTTATACTGGCTCTGATCGTGCAATCGACGTCCCCAATGATGCCGCTTCCAGGGTCAATCTCACGATCAATGACCTGACCGTGGACTGCACCAGCAGCTATTGCCAGCGCGGCATCAACTACAATGATGATGGCGAGCTGAATTTGAACGGCGTCACCATTAAGGGCACCAATCTGACTTATGCCGTCAATCTGCCCGGAAACTCCGATAACGCTAAGGTCGACATCACCAACAGCAACATCACCGGCAATATCGCTCTGAATATCTGGGGTGAAAACGCCCAGATCAACGTGGTGAATACCACGCTGACCTCTGTAGACAAAGCGTCCCACGAAAATTATGCGGCAGTCAAGCTAAACAACAACGGCACCAACTCTGCCGAGGGAACTACTGTCACTGTGACCGGTGGTAGTATCACTGCGCTGAATGAGAATAGCGAATGGTCTTCTGCCGTGACCGATGCTACATCTACAGGTAGTGTGACCATCAGCGACACCACTGTTGTTACTGGTAGAATTGATGTGGTCGTTGCGGTTGTTCTTTACGAAGGTCAAACTGAGTTCTACGGTTGCTTTACCCTCGCAGACGCTTTCGAGAAGGCTAAAAATGACTCTAAAGCCACGGTTGTTCTGCTGAGAGATATTGAATTGACCGAGGCCGCGACTGTCGACGGAGTCGTTGTGCTTAATCTGAACGGCAAGAGCATCACCGGCACCATCAAGCTGGCCGATGGCGCTACCCTGACCGCAGGTGAGGGCCTGACTGTGACCACGGATGTGGCCAACAAGGCTGTCAAGTACGAGAGCGGTGTCTATTCTCTGGTAACTGGCTATACTGTGACCTTTGAAGTGAATGGCGGCTCTGCTGTAGATGCGCAGAAGGTCGTGTCTGGTGCTCAGGCAACCAAGCCTGCTGATCCTACCAGAAGCGGATATACCTTCAAGGGCTGGTACAGCGACAGCGGCCTGACCACCGCATTCGACTTTACTGCAGCCATCACTGCGGATACCACCATCTACGCCAAGTGGAGTAGAAACAGCTCTGGTGGCGGCGGTGGCGGTGGTTCCACCAGCTACACCATTACTGTTGAGGATCCCAAGAATGGTGATATCACCGTATCTCCCAAGAGCGCATCCTCTGGCACGACCGTGACCATCACTGTCGATCCTGACAATGGCTATGAGCTGGATGAACTGGCCGTCCTGGATAAGAACGGTAAGGAGGTCGAACTGACCAAGAAGTCCGACACCAAGTACACTTTCAGGATGCCTTCCGGCAAGGTCACCATTGAGGCTACCTTCGCTGAGATCGAAGAGTATGAGAATCCCTTCGTCGATGTGGCTGAGGGCGCTTACTACTACGATGCAGTTCTGTGGGCCGCAGAAAATGGTATCACCGGCGGTACTTCCGCTACTACCTTCAGTCCCGCTGTGACCTGCACCCGCGCTCAGACCGTGACCTTCCTGTGGCGTGCTGCTGGTTCTCCTGATCCCGAAGGCACCAACATGCCCTTTACCGATGTAGCCTCTGATGCATACTACTATGACGCAGTGCTGTGGGCAGTCGAGAACGGCATTACTTCTGGTACCTCTGCCACGACCTTTAGCCCCAACGCAACCGTGACCCGCGCACAGAACGTCACTTTCCTGTGGCGCTGGGCTGAGTCTTCTGCCGTTGAGGCTGTGAACCCCTTCACTGACGTCGCCGCTGATATGTATTATCACGACGCAGTGCTGTGGGCAGCCGATGAGGGTATTACCGCTGGTACCAGTGCAACTACCTTCAGTCCCGATGATCCCTGCCTGCGTAGCCAGATCGTGACCTTCCTGTATCGTTACTTGGTCAAGTAACGCGAGGGGACAACTTAATTAACAATGGAAGACGGGGGCTTCGGCCCCCTTCTTCTCCAAGTTCTCTGCGAATAAAGGGAGAATTTGGAGAAGAAACTCAGTCATTAGAGAAATCGCCAGGCAGAAAGGATGTGTGCGGCGCGTGGATCAGAAAGTAATTGATATGCGAAAGATCCTTCAAAATAAATATTTTGCTGAGGACGATCTGCCACGAACAGGCAGTATCCACCCGGAATTTAGCCATACCATAACGGTCTGCGTCGATGCCTTTGGATGTGGTTTGGCTCAAGGATGTATTCACAATTATTATTTTGAAAGCAAAACGGAATTTTCAAGTCTCGACCAGATGCTGCTTGGGATCGATGATATTTTGGATCGCGCGGGAGAGTGCCAGCGTGATACCCGGTTGAGAACTACATTCAAAAAAGAGCCGACAATGAAGAACACATCTATGAGTGATGAACAATTTGCGGATTATCTGACAAGCAGTATAGTAGAGCGGATGCCTCCGGCATTTAATCCAGATACGCTTCGAGTAAAGGAAGGGAAATTAGCCAGCTATTTTATCCGAGTCCTGGCTCGGCAGCACAGCAGTATGCAGGGTGTGATCAACCGCGCTGGCAAGGAAGGTGTTTGTGTATTCAGAAGCGAGATGGAATTGCTGCGGCTTATTCGGGACGATTTGACGGCAGAATGCTCCTGGAATAAACGGAAAGCTGGGAAGTAGAGAAACGCCGTAAGAGGACGAACAGCTTTGAGAATACACAGCAACCAGTCACAAAACTAAGTTTAAACATAAAAGGTGGTGGGCGAGTCATCCCGACTTGTCCACCACCTTCTATTCATATTCCAACGCCTCGCTGAATATTTCGTTGACTTGGGTCAACGCAGTGACCTTACAGATGAACCGCTCTGCCAACTCTTTTTCGTCCAGCCATGTGATCTGCGGAGTTACATAATATCCAGGATCCGCTTCCGCTTCTGCTCTGGCTTTGTTGATGGCTTTCTGGATGGAGAGCCACTGGCCGTAGGCACCGGAGTGGAGGTCCTTCTTTAATTTCCGAATCGCAGCCTTGTATGCTTTCTCCGCACCGCTGGGGCCGTTGTAGTTGAGCTGGATTGCCAACTCCTTAAACGTTATCCCCTTCTCGCCCGGCAGACCAATGCCGAGATAGTAGCGCACCAGATTCAACTCTCTGGGCTTCAGCGCCTCCTTGATTCGTTGGAATAGCAGTACCCGCTGCATACGGCGGTCATAGGCTTTCGCAGGATCACCGCCAATGCTGATACGAAACTCATTAGCATCCAATTCGATATCCTGGAAGAACATCAGATAGTCCACCAGCAGTGCCCGAGCCACTTTCTCGGATACACTCAACTCCTTTTGGATTTTAGAGATGATTTGTTGATCAGAGTTATTATCACTTGTGGCGCAGAGTTTTGCTACCTTGCGGAGTTGATAATAGCGGTTGGGTGACAGGTTCACAGACAGAGCATTCTTGGCGGCATAATCCTGCATAGCCGCTTCCACCACAGGCGTGGCATAGGTCAAAAATTGGGCACCGTGCGCTAAGTCGAAGGATTGTGCCGCATCCAGCAGTGCAATGGCACCCTCCTGTTTTAGATCCTCCAGTATGGAAAAGCGACTGTGGCTCTTGTAACGAATAGCAGCTGAAGTTAGAAATCCCTCGTTCTGTGAGAGAAGTAACTCTGCGGCATTCTTATCTCCGTCCTGTATTCGCAGGGCCAGTTCTTCGTTGCTGGGGCAGTCCCCGGCAACAGTGTACATATTTTTTTGCACAGGATCGCCCCCTTCCTCACTTCAAGCGTTTTCTGGCTTCCTCATAGACATGCTCCTGCTCCATGTCCTGCGCATAGCCGTTGGCGGCGTAGTCGTTATCCATCAGAGCTTTGTCACGGAGGCACTCCGCTACATAGAGAGCCTCCTTACGCAGCTCATCAGAAATTTTACCTCTCTGGTGGTGTTTACGGATGGTGTTGGTGCGGGTGGTGAATGTGTGATAGATGGGATGATTTTTATTCTGCTCCTTCTGTCGCATCATAGCACCGTACTGCCGACAGGTCATGCGACTGTCTTGCGGTGCAATGCCGTCGCAGTATTGGGGAACATGGGCGGTGGTCGTCAAAAAGTAGCGGTGACAGTTGCGGCACCAGCTGGGGCCATGACCACATTGCAATCCATTCAACAGATCGAACACATAAAAATCTATAAGTCGTTTGCATACAACCTGGTGGACGGTGATCCATTTATTGTTATCATTCGGGTCCTGAATATAGTCGAAGCCGGAGATCAGCCGCGGCTTAGAAAAGAATTCCTCGATCTCGCCAAAAGGCATCTGCTCCAAAAGAATCAGAAAACCATCGTCCGCATCAAAGCATTCGTGTGCCGCTTTTGCGAAAGCACTCTCTGTCCGCTTGGTCAGCCTGCGAAGATATTTGCTTTCAAACGCTCGCACGAGCAGACAGAAATTATAAATTGCAACCAGTATTTTTAAGACTTCCTCGCTGAACTTTAGAAAAAGAAACGGTAAATCTTTAGGAGATTCCTCACGCTGTCGTTCAAACCATTCTGCATCCATCGCGGTTTCAAATGAACGCCATTCGTGTTGGTTGTCTTGATAACAAAATGGAGGACAAGTATAGATCCACGCCACAGCATCTTTCATCAAAGGCCTCAACTTTGCCAACAGTTCAAGGCTCTTTTCTTTTTCAGCCGTTGTCGCATCATCAACCAGTGTGGTCAATGTGGTGATACGCTCGAGCAGTGGGTCGTGGATCTCACCAGCAAAGTTCAGTATCTCGGTGGCAAAAAATCCTGCTGGAAATTCCCTGCCCGCATGGTACACACGATCCTTCCGGTAGTGCAAAGAAAAGGTGTCGAATGTGTTGTACTGATGGATCTCCAGCGGCATTTTTACCCTCCTGTCCTATATGCTTTCAAACACTGTCTTGCGACAATCTCATTATATCAAAATCCAGAGAATAATCAAGTGAAAGGACAGGAGCCGCGGCGTGGGCGTGGTCTCTGTCCTTATCTTTTTTACAAGGAGACGATCCAATGAACAAAACCAAACGACTGCAGACCATCGACGGCGAGAGTCTGATGAGCCTTCCGCTCACGCCGTTGAACTTTGTGGTGGACACGCTGCTGTCCCAGGGACTGCACATCCTTGCTGGCTCCCCCAAGGTGGGCAAGTCCTGGCTGGCGCTGTGGCTCTCCGTCATGGTAGCAAAGGGCGAACCCGTCTGGGGAATGCCTGTCAAGCAGGGCACCACACTCTACCTCTGTCTGGAAGACTCTACCCTCCGCATCCAGAATCGGCTGTTCGAGATCACGGAGGACGCTCCCGCCAATGTCCACTTCTCTACCGGAAGTGACATTCTGGGCAAAGGTCTGGAGGAGCAGCTCTGCACTTTCCTCACCGAACATCCCGACACGGTGCTGGTCATCATCGACACGCTGCAGATGATCCGCGGCACCAACTACGACAACACCTACGCCAACGACTACCGCGACCTCTCTGCTCTGAAACGGATCGCAGATGCTCACGGCATTGCCCTCCTGCTGATCCACCATCTGCGCAAAGAAACTGCCGACGATGTGTTCAGCCGCATCTCCGGTACGACTGCTATCAGCGGTGCGGTGGATTCCAGCTTCACACTGGTGGAGGAACGGCGCGGCAGCGGCAAGGCAAAGCTGTCCTGCATTGGGCGTGACATCGAATACCGGGAGCTGACACTGGAGCGCAACGGCGAAAATGTGTGGGAGCTGGTGGCAGACAGCAGATCACAGCCGGAGCTACTGGGTGACCACATCGTCTATCTCATCTCTGAACTGATGCGCGGCCGCACAGAATTTATCGGCACTCCCACGGAGCTGTCTGAGAAGATCGACCCTGCCGGTGCGGAGTGCATCACGCCAAAGAAAGTGTCACGCCTGATCCTACAAAACCTTGACGCACTAAGTAAAATCGGCATTTCCGGTGTGGTTCGCCGCAGCAACGGAAAGCGGCTCATCGAGCTGCACCGTGCCGATAGTGTCGATTTGGAGGGTGCCAGAGAAATCGTCCCTATCGACCCTGTGTCCGACCAAGTGTTGACAAACCAGAGTGTGAACAGGGCCGAGGATGCGGATTCCTCCCTTTTGGGAGGGCAAGCATCGCGTCCAGCTATACGCCGGCCACCGT
>OIXS01001312.1_pt1 | contig 12776 bp, 13 predicted proteins | sample 1587841 | NCBI WGS metagenome assembly OIXS01 (sample SAMN03283254) | human gut metagenome | biome: human-associated habitat; material: feces | host: Homo sapiens | place: USA | collected 2013
AAGTATCGTTTGTATCCAAGAATCCCCTGCCTTTAGGCATGGGGAGTATGTCAAAGATAAGTTCATATCCAAAACTCCTTTATGTAAAATTTATTTTCTAAGAAATATGAATGATAAATAAAAAAGGCTCTTAGAAAAAATACTTGTATATTATATAAAATATTTTTTTTGGTTTACAATATTTTTAGCTAATGAATAAAAAATACATTAAAGTACAAAATAAAAAGACAAGCCAAATGACTTGTCTTTTTAGAAGAGATTTTTTATTTTAAATTATCAATAGCAGATTGTTCAATAGCAAGACCGTTGCGATATCTAGTCATGAATGTTTCAAAACCTTCGATACCTTCTTTTGTTGGAGCAATAGTTTCGGCAACGCTATTTTTGAATACTTTAGTGCTTAAATATTCATCAAGAGATAAGTTTTCTTTATTATTCATATAATCAGCTAAGAGTGCAATACCCCATGCACCGCCTTCGCCTGCTGTTTCCATAACTGTTACAGGAGCGCCGATAGCATTAGCCATGATTGTTTGACCTACACCTTTAGTTTTAAATAAGCCACCATGACCTAAAATTTGTTCGATAGTAACATTTTCTTCTTTTGTTAAAATATCTAAACCAGTTTTCATAGCGCCAAGAGCTGTAGAAAGATGTACACGAATGAAGTTTGCTAAATTAAATTTGCTGTCGGATTTACGAACAAATAATGGACGACCTTCAGTAAAGCCTGTGATATGTTCACCAGAATGATAGCAATAAGCAAGTAAGCCACCGCAGTCAGCATCGCCTTCTAAAGCTTTATTATATAATGTGGAGAATAATTCGTTAGCATCTACTTTTACGCCAAAGCTAGTGAGGCATTCATGGAAGAGGCTAATCCAACTATTTAAATCTGTTGTGCAGTTATTGGAATGAGCCATAGCTACTAAATCACCAGCAGGAGTAGTAACCATATCAAGTTCTTCATAAACTTTGGATAAATCACGTTCAAGAACAATCATAGCGAATACAGAAGTACCAGCAGATACATTACCTGTACGTTTTGTAACTGTATTTGTAGCTACCATACCAGTACCAGCATCACCTTCTGGTGGGCACATAGGAGTACCAGCTTGGAGTGTTCCTGTTGGATCGAGAAGTTTTGCACCTTCAGCAGTTAAATAACCTGCATTTTCACCAGCAACTAAAACTTTTGGTAGAATTTCACGGATAGACCATGGATAATTTTTATCAGCGATATGTGCATCGAAATCAGCAAGCATTTTTTCATTGTAATCTTTAGTGTTGATATCGATTGGGAACATACCAGAAGCATCACCGATACCGAGTACTTTTTCACCAGATAATTTCCAATGAACAAAACCAGCCAATGTAGTGAAGAATTTGATTTTATCTACATGTTCTTCATTGTTTAAAATTGCTTGATAAAGATGAGCAATGCTAAATCTTTGAGGAACATTGTAATTGAATAATTTAATTAATTCATGAGAAGCTTGACCTGTGATATTGTTTCTCCAAGTGCGGAATGGTACAAGTAAAGTATCTTTTTCGTCAAAAGCAAGATAGCCATGCATCATTGCACTGAAACCAAGACCAGCTAATTTAGTGATAGTAACGCCATATTTTGCTTTTACTTCTTCAACTAAATTTTTGTAGCAACCTTGAAGACCAGCCCAGATTTCTTCTTCGCTATAAGTCCAAATGCCATCGATAAGACTGTTTTCCCAATCATAAGCACCAACAGCAATTGGTTCATGGTCAGTATTAATTAATACTGCTTTAATACGAGTGGAACCGAATTCAATACCAAGAGTAGTTAAACCCTGTTCAATATTAGATTTAATCATTTCATTTGTTTGCATATTATAAAACCTCCGCACATATATTAATATTTATTAAGATTTTTACAAAGTTGTATGATAAATATTTGATTTATCTATATTATATAGTATATTATAAATTATTTCAATTTTTTTAATAATTTATAACGACTTTCATAACAAAATCTATTATATATCAATATTCTAAGAAATAAAAGGGATTTTGTTAAATTTTAATAAATAATTTTTTTATTCAAAGAAGATTTTCGCTATATGTACATGTTTATTTTATCTTATAAGTTGTATGATAATATATTATTTTAATAGTTTTAGAAGAAAATTAGTATTATAAATTATTATGATAAAATATTTGTAAAAAATAATAATTATTTGTTAGTTTTTGTGATGAAGTCACTGAACTATGATTGAAAATCATTTATAATAAAATCATCAAGTGAGATAACTTATAGAATTATTCAGTTTGGAGGCAAAAATAATGTTAGTACATGCAGATGCAAATGCTTTTAATAAATTATTAGAAAATAAAGGGACTTTTGTAGTAGATTTCTTCGCTACATGGTGTGGTCCTTGTAAAATGTTGGGTGCTGTACTTGAAAAAGTAGCTCCAGAATATGATTTTGATATTTTAAAAATAGATATTGATGAAAATGTAAAACTTGCTGAAGAATATGAAGTAATGGTAGTACCTACTTTATTATTCGTAAAAGATGGTGAAGTTGTTGGTCGTGAATCTGGATTCTTCTCTCAAGAAAAGTTTACAGATTTAGTAACTCAATATCTTAAATAAAAGCAAAAATCAGGACTTGGTTAAATTAAACCAAGTCCTTTTTATATTTTAATATGATTCTATGAATACTTGTTACAATAAAAAAATTTATTTTACTTTAATTTATATAAAACCTTTAGTATTTATATTGAAATATTGTCAACCATATTATATAATATAGTTAATATATTTTAAAGATAAGGAGATTTTAAAATGACAACTGCTAAAAAATTTCTATTAATTGGTGTTAGCGAATGGGGCTACGGTCCTATCTCTACATTAAAACCAGTTTTAGATCAATTAAAAGATTATTATGAAATAATAATTTATGTTAAAAGTTCTCATGTAATTAACTTTATAAAAACAAATTGCAATTATATAAAATTTTTCATAAATGATTATACTGATTTAATGTTGTTAAAAAATATAAATCTTGTTTTAAGTTGTATGCATATTGGAGTATTGTTATTTGCAAAAAAGTATAATATACCGGCATATTGTATCGATAATTTATATTATTTTTGGAATTGGGGAAACAATGATTTTCACAAATTTTATATAATTCTAAATAATAATGATATAAGTAATCCCGAAACATATAAAAAATTACAAGCATTACCTAATTATGGAGCATATATTGCTATGTATACTTTATCAAAAAATATTTTTATACAAAAATATTGTAACAATTATAATTTAAACAAACTATTTAAAAACAAAATTTTAGAAATTCCTCCTATAATAAAAAAAATTAAAATTAATAATTTACATTCAAATAAACATGGTATTCTCATTTCTTTTTCAGGATTAATAACGCCTTATAGTACCGAAAATAATATATTATTATATATGACATTTATAAAAAAAATACTTTATAATATTTTAATAAGTTATAATAAAGATATATTAATAACCGTTCCTAAAGATGTCCTTTTATTAGCTAAAAAAGTATTTACTAATTTTAAAATCAATATTACCAGTTTAAGCCAACAAGATTTTTTTACAGAAATGTCTAATCGAAGATTACTATTTGTTCCTTGCGGTTTTTCTACTACTTATGAAGCAATGTACTATAAAATCCCATTAATTTTTTTACCTGAATTTCAAGACGGAAACTTTCACAATTATTTAGGAATGGGTAATTTTAACAATTTCACTATAAAAAAAATGAAAAAAATTTTCCCCGGTTTATTTATAAAAGAATTTTCTTCTAGTAGTAAATATATTTCCGTTAATGATTTATATAAAGAATATAATATCTATATACATGATAAATTATTAATAAGAAAATATAGAAAATATATATCTTTTATTACATATATATTTTATAAAAATTATATTGAAAAATTTTCATTACAAAAAAATTTTTTATCTAAAAAAACAAATAATTTTAATGGTGAAAATATTATTATTAATACAATTAAAAGAAGGGATTTTAATGTTTAATAATCATGATGTAAAAGATATTTTTTCTGGAAAAATTGCTAATAGTTGGGAAGAAAAATCTAAATATATCTCAAAAGTAATTGGAGAAGACAATAAAATTATATTTTTTATAAAAAAATATATTAAGCCTAATATGGATATTTTAGAAATAGGTTGTGGCACAGGAAAACTTTTACAACAAATAGATAATTTGTCTACTAACTTAAACTTGACAGGTATAGAATTGAGTAATGATATGCTCAATAATGCTAAAAAGAAAATATTCAATAACAATATCTCTTTTATTAATAGTGCAATAGAAGATTTTTTACCAAATAAACAATACGATCTAATAATTATGAAACAAGTATTACATCATTTAAGTTCTAAAGAAAAAATTTTTAAAAAACTTTCAGGATTTTTAAAAACTAATGGAAAATTAATTATAATGACTCCTAATGATAAATATCAAATGAATATTATTAAATTTAAAAGCATTAATGATAGTTTAGGTAGAATAAGTGATTCTATGATTTATAATTATATTTCTAATCTTCCCTTAATCGTATTATCTATACAGCATGTAAATTCTATTGCTAAATTTTGTTCCTTATATGAATATTTTATGTTTTTATATTCTATCGGTAGTTTACAAAAAATATATGATTATAAATATAATTATATATTTGTTCTAAAATTTATATATATGTTTAAAAATATTTTAAAAAAACAAATACCTATATTAGTAAATTTCAATTATAGTTATATTATTATTACTAAAATAATGGAGTGATAAATTATGAGCATAAATTATAACGAACAACTTCAGCATGCATTTAATGATTGGGCTAATACTTATGAACAAGAAGCCGAAGAAAAATTAAAAATCAGAGGTTATAGCTATGGTATATTAACTAAATTAATAATAAGCTATCTAGATATTAATAAATCACATGAAATATTGGAATTAGGTGTTGGAACAGGTATTATAGGAAAATATTTAAAAAATTTTTTACCAACAATTACCATAAACGGAATAGATATTTCTAAAGAAATGATTAAAGAGGCACAACAAAAAAATGTATATAATAAATTATTTTTAGATGCTGTTGATAATCATTTATATAATCAAAAATATTCATTTATTTATACTTCATTTATGTTGCACAGTGTCAAAAATCAAGAAAAACTTATTTCTAAAATTTATAATACATTACAAGATAATGGTATTTTTATTATCATTGACTTAATACCAAATATAAATAAAAAAGATTCTACTTTACACAGTCAAAAATATGAACATGGAGCACCATCTAATTATAAGCATTTATGGGAATATTTGTATTTAATGGAAAAAAATAATTTTACCATTAAAGAAGTCAAACAATTAGGAATCAATAAAGATTATAATCATTATATAATTGTTTTAAAAAAATAAATGAGGCTTTAATATGGATAAATTAGATGAATTAATATACAAAGTAAAATTATTGCATAAACAAAACGATTTTAAACTCAAAGGTGGTGAAGATAAATATTATAGAATGTGTTTATTAATGGAGGAATTAGGCGAAATTTGTGAAAGTTTAACAAAAGAAAAAAGCAATTTTAATGAAGAACATGCAGATTTATTAATTTTATTATTAGGCAACTGCGTTGCCTACAATATAGATATTGCTAAACTTACGTCTACTAAATTAAATCAATTGTTAAAAATGAAACCTATTGCTAGCACAGATGGACATATACGTTTAATAACAAAAAATATAAAGAAGGATTTAAAATGAATATAATGATTGCCGGTGCTTGGGATGAAAAAAATCATATTTTATTAAATAATGCTAGATTATTAGCTAAAAATTTATCTTTAATGGGAAATATAATTATTACCGGTGGCGGAACTGGTGTTCCTACTTATGTAAATTTAGGTGTACAAGATGCTAAAGGAATATCTATCGAATTTAACAATAGCAACAAAATATTTACTTCACAAAAAAATTATAGTTTTACTATATTTACAGAAATGGGATGGGATGGTAGAAGTCTATTGGCTGTAAAATCTAGCGATTTATTAATTGTTTTAGGAGGAAATAACGGTACTTTAAATGAAATAACATTAGCATATTTAAATAAAATACCAATTTTTATACTACGTAATAGTAGTGATTTAATTACTAGATTTGAAAAATTCTTATACAAAGGAAAATATATTGATATTAGAGAAAATCAAGAAATTTTATTTTTTGATAATATTTTTAAAATAATAAATAAAATAAAAGGACTGTTATAAGATGATTCTATCTGTGTCTAGAAGAACTGATATACCAGCATTTTATTCTGACTGGTTTATAAATAGAATACGCCAAGAATATGTTTTAGTTAGAAATCCTATGAATCATAAACAAGTTAGCAAAATAAAATTATCACCCTCTTTAATAGATTGTATTGTATTTTGGACAAAAAATGCAATTCCTTTAATGAAACACCTAAATGAATTAAACAATAAAGGATATATATATTTTTTTCAATACACCCTAACACCATATAATAATACTATAGAAAAATATCTTCCAAATAAATCTATTATAATTAAAAATATACAGACTTTATCTAAAATATTAGGAAAAAATAAAATTATATGGCGATATGATCCTATATTTATTAATGAGGAATATACTATAGAAAAACATGCATATTATTTTGAAAAATTTTGTAATAAATTAGCTAATTTTGTAAATTACGTAACTATTAGCTTCCTTGATAAATACAAAAAAAATAAGAATATTAATTTAGATACTCCTGATATTAACACTATATATTATATAAGTGATATTTTTGGAAAAATTGCTAGAAAATATAATCTAACTATAAAAACTTGTGCTGAACCCTATAATTTAAGTGAATATGGCATATATAAAGGTGCTTGTATTGATAAATATTTATTAGAACAAATTTTACATTATCCTCTAAATATAAAAAAATCTATTGGTCAACGAACCTCTTGTCTTTGTTATGAAAGTATTGATATTGGTACATATAGCACTTGCCAAAACGGATGTATTTATTGTTATGCTACTAATAAGACTTTATTAAAAAATAATATTAATCTTTATAATAAAACTGGGGAAATATTATGCGATACCATTACATCAAAAGATATAATAAAAGAGCGCTTTATAAACACACTAAAAAACAAAGCTTAACTAAAAAAAATTTATTTATATTTTTTTCTAGTCAATGGTTCTCTTTATTAGGATCAACCATTGTTTCTTTTAGTATTATTTGGTATATAACTTTAACTTCATCATCTGCTACCTTAGTAGCAATTTCTATTATTTGCACTTATATTCCACAAATAATAATCTCTGTTTTCGCTGGTAGTTGGGGCGATAAATATAATAAAAAATTACTCATTATTCTAGGTGATACTATTACTGCCTCTGCTACATTAGTTTTAGTTTTATTATTTTCTCTAGGATATCAATCTATTTATCTAATTTATTTATTATGCATTTTTCGTTCCCTCGGTTCTGGTATACAGACCCCACTTGAAAATGCTTTTATTGCTACTATTTGTCCTAAAAATTTATTACAAAAAACGAATAGTATTTATTCTATTTTAAATTCTTTAATTAATATGATTTCGCCTACTATTGCCGCTTTATTATTAAGTTTTTATTCTTTCAAATTCATTTTATGTATAGATTTTATTACAGCAATTATTGCTATTTCTTTATTTCAAAAAATAAAATATCATGAATATAAATATTCTACTAATAATACTATGTTTTCCTCATTTAAAGATGGCATAATCTACTTAAAAACTAATGCTTATTTACGTCATATTGTACTATTTTTTCTAGTTTTTTACTTTTTTATGTCTGTCCCTGGATTTTTAACACCTGTATTAGTCAGTACTAAATTTAGCAATGATAGTATTTATCTTGCTATCAATGAAACTACTTGGTTTATTGGTAATTGTATCGGTGGATTTATTATATATAAACTAATATTAAAGAGTAAATTATTCACAATGGCTCTATCTTGTTTTCTTTTTGGCATTCTAATTTTAGGATTAGGTTTTGCTGATAATTTCATTTTGTATATCGTAATTATGTTTTTTTCCGGTATAGTTATGCCCATATTTAATACATCTAATCTAACAGCTATTCAAGAAAATACACAACAACTTATGCTTAGTAGAGTTTTTTCTAATATAAATATTTTAATGAACATCTCTACTGTTATCGGTATTTTATTTTTTGGTATAATTGGTGGTTTCATTACTATTGATAAACTACTCATTATTACTGGTAGCTTTATTATGTGTTTATCTTTTTTTATTTGGCAAATGTATAAACGTTTTTTAATTTAACCTAATGGACAAGAAACCTCTTACACTTAAAATTACTTTGTAATTTTTGAAGTGAGAGCTTCTTTTTGGGAAATAGTTGCTTTTGTTAGCCAACTATATTTACCAAGCTATTCCCGTAGCTCCTACGGTTATTTATATTTTTAGGCTGTTTCTCTTATTTATCGCACCACCTATAGAGGTGAGCGGTTCACAATTCCATAATTATGTATAATAAAAACGAGCAATATTATATTTTTTACTTTATTTATTGCTCGTTTTATTATTTTTTATTAATCTTTTATAACATTTGTTCCGTCAAAATGTGGTACAAAATCTTTAGTTGCCGTATTCCCTTGTTGAATAAAGCAATTCTTTACGCCTAAATCTAAGGCATAATCAACAACTTTATCATACTCAAATGTCGTTAATTTACGTTTTAATTTGGGGTGAGTAGATGCTTTATACATTGGTGTATATTGATTCATTAAGCTTAAATATATATCATCACCAAATGTTTTATATAAGTATTCTACAATTTGCATACTTTCTTTATAGTACCATGGCAAGATTAAATGGCGAATGATGACTCCTTTTTGCATGATATTATCTTTAAATTGTGGTTTACCTACAAGTGCAAACATTTTATCAATGGCTTCTTTGACTACTTGAGGATAATCAGGAGCATGGGAAAATTCTTTGGCTGTATCTGGTGAGTAGTATTTAAAATCAGGTAAAAATACATCAATATAGTCTTTGAGCATTTCTAAGACTTCAACTCGTTCATAGCCACTTGTATTATAAACTACAGGAATAGATAGACCTTGTTTTTTGGCTAATTTTAGAGCTTCAATTATTTGTAAAACATAGTGAGTTGGTGTTACCAATTCTAAACAGTGGGCATTACGAGCTTGTTGTTCTAAAAAAATTTGAGCTAAACGCTCAATAGTTACAGGAAATCCTTTACCTTCGGTACTGATTTCGTGATTTTGGCAGAAGATACATCTCATATTACAATGAGAGAAAAAAACCGTGCCTGCTCCATTTGTTCCGGATAGGCACGGTTCTTCCCATTGATGTAAGGATACGAGAGCAATTTCCACTTTATCACTAGCATGACAGACACCATAATTTTTAGTGCGGTCAACATGGCATAAACGAGGGCAAAGTGTACAATTTTGCATATCCATAAAAAAACACCTTTTACTTAATGATTTGCTAATTTAAAAATAGCATAGACGTCTTGATAATTTAATGGTGAAAAATTGCCAATGGTTTTTGTATTATTATCTGTACACATTGAAGTGAGATAAGTCAATTCTTCATCAGTTAATGTTTTTCCTACTAATTGGCTGATATTTATAGGTAAGTTTAAACTAGTGAAGAAGTCTTCAAAATGTTTGATAGTTTCAAGGGCAATAGCTTCATCAGTTTTATTTAATGTATCAATATTAAATAAGATTTTTCCTAGATGACAAAAACGCTGAACATCTTTTTGATAGATATATCTAGCCCATGATGACCAGATAGCAGTCAATGAGGCTCCATGAGTAGCGTTATATTTAGCACTTAATTCATGACCAAATTTATGTACACTAAAATCTTTAGTGCGACCAAGACCTGTTATATCATTGTGGGATAAAGAACCAGCATACATAATTTCACTATGAGCAATATAATTTGTAGGCTCATTTATCATGATTGGCGCTTGCGTGATGACATCTTTTAAAAGACCTTCAGCTATATAATCTGTAAGATAATTATTTTGTTCTTTGGCAAAATAACGTTCTAATGTATGCATTAAAATATCGGCAATACCACAGGCTTTTTGATAATTTGGGGCACTGTAAGTTAATTGAGGGTTCATAATAGCAAAACATGGACGATTGAATGGCGTACTAAGACCACGTTTTTGACCTGTTTGTTCGTTAGTTAAAACAGCAGAATCACTTGTTTCACTACCGGCAGCAGCTAAAGTAACAATGCTACCCATAGGAGTAGTATTAGTCAAGGTTATTTTTTTTGTCCAGATATCCCAAATATCATTTTGTGGATATTTCAGACCATGTGCAATGGCTTTAGCTGTATCGATGACAGAACCGCCACCGATAGCTAAGACAAAATCAATATTAGCTTGATATGCTTTTTTTACAGCATCATTTACAAAGCAAACAACAGGATTTGGTTGAACGCCACCTAAGGTCATATAAGATAAATTATCATTGGATAATTGTTGACAAATTTTATCAAGTAATCCAGAACGTTTTACTGAGCCACCGCCGTATATTATTAATACATTATGACCATTGTATTTTTTGATTAATGAAGCAGTGGATAATTCACTATCTTTGCCAAAAATAATTTCTGTAGGACAGTAAAATTTAAATTTTTCCATAATAAAACCTCAACAAAATTAATTTTGAAGAATATCAGAAACAACTATATCAGATAATGAAGAAACGATTTTATCAGCACGAGATAAATCTTGTGGGCCAGAATTTGGATTATCATATGCGATACAATAAGCTCCAGCATCTTTAGCCGCCATAATACCAGCAGTAGCATCTTCAATTACTACGCAATCAGCTGGTGCAAAGCCTAAAGCTTTAGCTGTTAACTGATAAATTGCAGGGTTTGGCTTGCTAGCAGGAAGTTCTGCACCACTTAAAATATATTCAAAACAATCCATTAAGCCGAATTTTGTTAAAACAGCATTGATAACTTTTCTATCAGCAGAAGAAGCCAAAGCTACGGGAATACCTTCGCTGTGTAATTGATAAAGTAAATCTAAAACGCCATCAATAGGATAGATGGAATTACTTTCTTGAATATATTCTAAATAAATGCGATGTTTATAATCGACCATTTCTTGAATAGAAACGGGAGTTGTAGCAAATTTGGCAAAATCTGTAAAAAATGCCTTGGCAGAACGACCAACATAGGCTACACAATCTTCCATACTACAAGGGATACCAAAATGGGTTAAAGTGCGTATTTTCATATCAGCATGAATGGATTCACTATCGATTATGACTCCGTCCATATCAAAAATAACTGCTTTCAATTAGGTGCTCCTCCATTTTATATATTAATATTGTAAGTAATTTTACACTTACAATAACTTAGCATATCATTCAAAATCTAAAACTGCAAGGATATTTAAGTATATTTATGATTATTCATGGTTAAATTTATCAATTATGAAATTTTGAAAACGATGGGCAGCAAGAGAAAGTGGTTTATTAGCATACCATGCAAGACCGATATCACGAATGCATTTTGGATTATCTACAGAAATGAATTTTATATCGAGATGTTCCATTCCAGGAATTTTAGGCACGAGTGAAACACCTAAATTAGCTGCTACTAAACTAGCTACAGTAACAATTTCATCACCTTCAAAACGTATTTTAGGGCGAATAGAAGCTACTTCAAAGATATGTTCAGTTTTAGTGCGTAAACCATACATTGGTTTTAAAGTAATAAATGGTTCGCTAGCAACTTCTGTGATATTTATAGAACTGCGATGAGCAAGTGGGTGAGTTGAAGGAACGATGATAAATAATTCTTCTGTCAATAATGGAACCCAAGCGATACCTTCAGAATTTATCGGAGAACTGCAAAGGCATAAATCGGACTCTCCTTTGAATAATTGTTTTGATAATAAGAAAGAATGATTTTGACTAAGGCGAAATTGTATTTTAGGATAGATTTTACGAAACTCTTTTAATAATTCTGGCACAAGATATACACCTAAAGAGTGCATAAAAGATAAATTTACAACTCCGCTATCTGGTTCAGCCATATTAGTTATATCTTGGCGGGCAGTTTCTAATTCTTGTAAAATACGTTCAGCATAAGTTAAAAATGTTTGACCATATTGAGTTAAATTTACTTTACGGCTATCTCTGATGAAAAGAGGTATATTTAAATCTTTTTCTAAGCGACTGATTGAACGACTAAGTGCTGGCTGAGACACATTCAGAGATTTTGCTGCTTTAGTAAAGTTTTTTATATGGGCTAGAGCAACAAAATATTCTAGTTGATTTAATTCCATAAAAAAGCCTCCAAATCCAAACTAATGGTAGTATTTCTAATATGAATACTTTATATTTGATTATATTATAAGCTAGATTTGATATTTTGTATAATTATATGAGGCAAATATTGACAATAAATTTAAAATATTTTATCATAAAAGAAAATTGATGCTGATATAGCTCAGTTGGTAGAGCAATGTATTCGTAATACATGGGTCGCAGGTTCAAATCCTGTTATCAGCTCCATTTTGACAGATAATATAATTAAAACTATAATAAAAAGCTACTTTATAATAATGAACTGCACCCCAAAAGTTGGACACAAAACAACTTTTGGAGGTGCAGTTTTT
>OIXS01001314.1_pt1 | contig 12761 bp, 8 predicted proteins | sample 1587841 | NCBI WGS metagenome assembly OIXS01 (sample SAMN03283254) | human gut metagenome | biome: human-associated habitat; material: feces | host: Homo sapiens | place: USA | collected 2013
AATCAGCAACTTGATGCGAAATTTAGGAAATTCATAAAAGTTCTGATAATGGCTCTCGTCCACGTAGAGGTGGTCGATACCCATGAGGCGGAAGTCCACGGCGTCGTCCTTGCGTGTTTCCAGCGCGTGCGCCACCTTCTGCAACTTGGCTTCCAGGTTGGCCTTGCGTTTCTGACACCCTTTCATCATGGCGCGGGAAACGTCCCTGCCTTGTGCTTTGAGCACTTCGAGGTTCTCCTCCACACAGTCCAGCTCGGCCTGCAATATCTCCTGCTGTATCTCCGGAGACTGGGGTATCATGCCGAACTGTTCGTGCGAGAGGATCACGGCGTCCCAGTCGTTGTTGCGTATCTCCCGGAAGATGCGCTCACGCTTCCGGGGCGTGAAATCCTCCTTGCCCGGGTAGAGGACTTTGGCCATCGGGTAAGCGGTGCAGAACGTCCGGGCTATTTCATGGATGTTGGCTTTCAGCCCGATAATCATGGGTTTGTTGGCCAGTCCGAGGCGTTTCTTCTCGTAGGCCCCGCAGCACATGATAAGGGTCTTTCCGCCGCCCACCTCGTGGTCGATTATCCCGCCGCCGAGCAGTTTGTCCATCCATATCGCGTCCTTCTGGCTGTCATACAGATTGTCTATTCCCAGCCCCTTGAGGTCGAGGTCGGGGAATTCCTGGTGCGTCCCGTCGTACTTCGGGCGCACGTAACAGTTGAAAGTACGGTTATAGAGGTCTGTCAGGCGGTCTTTGAAGTCGGACGACTGCTCGCGCAGCCATTCGGGGAAAGCACCCCGGATCTCGTCTATCTTGCTGTTGGCGAGCTGTATGGCCTCCCCGTCACGCACTTTGACCTCCCGCCGTTCGCCGTCCACCCATTTGAGGACGGTCTTGGTGATGTCGGGCGAAGTGTTTTGCAGGGCGTGTTTCAAAAGGTGCAGGCCGTTGTACTTACGGGTCTGCGCGCTGACGGCATACTGCTCCGTGATCTTCACGTTCGTCGCTTCCGCCTTCACGCCGTACTCGTCCAGGTTGGAGGCGAAGGTGATCTTCACCTCCGTATCGAAGAGCGAGGAGGCGAAACGCTCGTAAATACCTTTTGGAATCCACCGTTCGCCCAGGTTGAAGTCCAGGTCGTCGAAAGCGATGGGTTTGGGCGTCGCCTCGCGCAGAGCCTCCAGCGATTCCCGGGCCGGGGCGTGGTCGGGATTCTCCCGCAGGAACGCCTCGATCCGTTCGGCTTTCCCGATGACATTGCCGGCGATGAACTTGTCGGCAACCTCGTAGCCGTCCGTTTCCGGGTTGTAATAGATACGTCCTTTCAGTTCCCCGAGTATTCCCTCCACGGTAGTTCCCGTGAGCGATGCCATGTAGTGCGGTTCCACCCGGCCGTACTTGTTCAGGCTGGCCACAAGGGCCTCCGAAGCGTCGTCGGCGTGCGTGATCTCATCGGGATTGAAGGCCACGGGACGCTCGAAGATGTCGGCTTTGCGTGCCTTGCCGTCGATGTAACGCTCCAGCGATAGAATCTCCGTCCCCCGCGCGTCCATCTTGATCAGGTCGAGGTTGCGTTTGTCATTGAGCCGTCCGAAGCGTTCGGTGAAATTGTCGTAAAGCCGGTTGAGCATCTCCCGCAGGGCGGGGTTCGCCGTCAGCGTTTCCGCCTCGTTGTTATAAAGGTGGTAATAGGCATCGCGTATCTCGATATACATGGAGGCTTTCGTCCGTTGTGCAGGCGTGAGTTCCAGCGGGTGGAACATGGGTTGCAGGGATTCAATCCCCCGCAGGTAGCCGACCCGGTTTTGTCCGTCCGTGACGAGTGTCCCTTCGCGGAAATAGGGGGCGACCTCACCCTCGAACGGGCGGGGTTTCATATCCGCCTCCCGTATCTGCGGCATTTCTTTACCGGGTTCTTCCTCCTCCGGATTGTCCGGCGTGTCGAACAGGCTGCCCGTTCTCGGCGTACCGGCGGCTTGTTTCCGTCTGTCTTTCGGGGCTTCCGTCGGGGGGCGTACCGCCTGCCGTTCCCGCTGTTCCGGGGTTTCCTGCTGCCGGGCGTTTTGCCGGCGCAATTCCGCCCTCCGTTCCGGGGTAAGCGACATCATCATCTCGTAAAAGCCGTTGATCGGCGGGTTGTCCTCCCAGTTCAGGGAGGCATACAAGTCTTCGGGATCACGCTCCGGTGGCGTCGTTTTCGGCATTTCGCTCTTCTGTTCCTCCGGAGAGGAGGCCGGGGCGAATAACGAGGGTTGCCGGGGCGTCTTCCGCTTTGCTCCCCGGCGGCTGTTCCTTTTCTTGGATATACCGAGTTCTGCCTGCCGCCGCTCCTCGGCGCTGAAGCCGAACAGATCGTAGAGCGTCAGCAACGGTTCCTGCTGCACGTTTACCGGTTCGGCAGCTTGGGTGGCAGGTACGGGAGCCGCCGTTTCCACCGTGTCGAAAAGCGACCCGGCGAAGCCCTCCTGCGGTTTCGGTTCCGTTGTTCCGCCCACGTGCTGCACGGGAGTATCTGCCATGCCGAAATCTTCGGGTTTCGGCGGGTGCTGCTCCCACAAGCGATTCTCCCGCTCTTTCGACCAGGCCCCGAAGTCGGCCAGATCCTCTCCGGTCGGTTCTCCGGCGGGAGTGGCGGCAGAATCCGGTAACGCTTGTCCGGGTTTGTTTTCGATTCGGGTAATCTCCCCGGTTTCGGTATCGACATGGTAGCCCTGCGCCGCCATTTCGGCGACGACGCGGCGTTTTTCCTCCTCTTCCCGCTGCTGCTGAAGGTTACGGGCGTCGGCTATAATCTCCTTGACGATTTCTCCGGCAAGGCGGGGCTCGTGTCTTTCGGCACGCTGGCGTTCCGCCTGACGGGGACGGGACAATTCCCGCTCCGGTGTACCGGGTGTCTGTTCCGGAGCATGTTCCAGGCAATAACTCTCGTTGAAATGCCGGTTGAAATCCTCCGAGAGCATACGCCGCATCTCCCGGTCGATGCCGTCCACGCCCTCCGCGTGGGTGAACTCCATCGCCGGTTTGCCGTAGGGGTCTTTGCCTACTTTGGCCTCGGTATGGATCACCCTGTCGAACGACTGGAAAAGGTTGTTTATCCGGATGCCGTTCGACAGCTTGCGGGATTCGATGAAATCCCGCTGCCGTTCGGACAGTTCCCCCGTGGCGGCTTTCTTTTGCAGGATAACCAGGTCGCTGCCGACCTCCGTCCCCGCGTGTTCTGTAAAGAGGTTGTTCGGCAGCCGGATGGCCGATACGGGCTCGCAGCGGTTCATCAGCCACTCGCGCACGGGGCGTCCCTGCTCGGCGTTCAATACTCCCTGCGAGGTGATGAATGCCACCAGGCCGCCCTCGCGTACCATATCGACGGACTTCATGAAAAAATAGTTGTGCAGCGCCCGTGTGCCTTGCCGCCGCACGGGGTCGGTATGGGTGGAGAAGAACGGGTCGAAGAGCGCCACGTCCCCGAAAGGGATGTTGCTCACGGCCACGTCGTAGTAACCGGCGTATTTGGGTTCGATACGTTCGAATCCCTGTACCCGCACCCGTTTTTCGGGGTGCAGGTGCTTCAGGATCAACCCCGTGGCGGGGTCTTTCTCGAAGCAGGTGATCTCCGCGTAGGGGTCGTGGAAATCCACGGCATTGACGAAAACCCCCGTTCCCGCACTGGGGTCAAGAATACGTTGGGGGGCAATCCGCGTGTCCCATATCGCCTCCACGATGGCGTCTGCCACTTTCGGGGGCGTGTAAAAAGCCGTCAGGACGGAGTTCTTGATCCCGTCCATGTAGCGCTTGTATTCCCGTTCGTCGGGAGTATTCGCCCTGATGACCTCGTGCAACTCGGCCACGAGCGTTGCCATGCCGTCCTTGTCCGGTTTCCCGGTGGGGTTTTCCAGCACTTCCTTGATGGCGCCGAAGCCGCTGTATGCGCCGAGTGTCCTTTCTTCTTCGGGAGTCGGCGCCCGCCGTTCCCTGTCGAGCGTGAAGGCCGTCTTCAGCGCGTCGATATTCTGGCGGAGGTGGGTTTTCTTATTGAATGCCATCTTCGAGAAGTATTTGGACGGTTCCCGTCAGTTCGGTATAGAACAGTTCGTAGTCGGGCGTGTCAGCGAAGTCGTCCGTGAGGTCGTACTTCTCCAGCACCCCGCGGCAGAGGGGCAGCAGGCGTAGAGCCGCCTGCCGGGCGGTATCCTCGGGAATCTCCGCCTCGAATTCCCTCCAGAGGATGTTTACCAGCGTGTTGTAGGGTGAAAAGTGCAGTCCGCGGCAGAGTTCCTCGCGGGCAATTTCTTCGGCCTCGATGTGGTTGCAGCCCGAACGGATCGCCTCGCTGTACGCTTGGGCGGCGCTGTCGGCCCGCTCGGCGATGAACTCACTTTCGGCGATGAGTTCCGGGTGGCTGTCCTTGAGGTAGGATAGTAACGAAAGTCCGTAATAGGACAATTCCCCCGTGGGGGTATGGTGTTGCTTGTCTGGCATGATAAGAATTTTTAGTGGTCGTTGATAATCGGGGAAGAGAAAGGCGCCCCGGGTTCCCACCCGAAGCGCCGACCACTGAAAAAATCCTTATCAAACAAGCGTATCTCGTTATGACAGGTCTTTTCCAGTGGCAAAGGTAACGATTATTTCCGTTTGTTCCTCTTTCCCTGCCTGGGAGTATCGCGCGGTTCGAAAACGAACGAGGTCTTGAACTGGTCATCGAGCGTGAGGGCCGCGTCGAACGTCCCGCCGCCGTTTTTGACGAATCCCCGGATCGTGCCGGTTTTGCCTTTGGTCAGCAGTTCCGCGAGCTGCTTGTCGGTCAGCTCCTTGCGGGCCACGGTTCTCCATACGGTCAGGCCGCAATCGGGATTCTGACACTTGGCGAGTTTGGGATAGAACACCACGGGCCTGCCGCAACGCGGGCAGGCTGTGTCACTCTCCGCGCCGTCGATTCTTGCTTCCAGCAGTTCTTTGGCGATTTGCGAGGCGAAGACCTCGATACCGCGATGGAACGTCGGGGCGTCCATCTCCCCGGTGGCGATCTTCGAGAGGGCCAGTTCCCAGCCGCCCGTCATGGCGACATCGGCGATCTTCTTGTCCCTGACCACGGCATACACGGCCAGTCCCTTGTCCGTGGGTACAAGCGACTTTTTCTCTCGCCTGACATACTCGCGGGCAAAGAGCGTTTCGATGATGGCGGCACGGGTGGCGGGCGTGCCGATGCCGGCATCCTTCATCGCCTCGCGTTCGGCCTCGTCGGACAGTTCGCGTCCGGCGGTTTCCATCGCCGCCAGCAGGCTCGATTCCGTGTGAAGGGGGCGCGGCCGGGTCTGTTTCTGTTCCGTGACGCATCCCTTGACGGGCAGCTCGTCGCCTTGCACGATGTCGGGAAGGAGGGTCATGTCCTCCTCTTTCTCCTCGACAGGTTCATTCAGGACGGCCCGCCAGCCCGTCTCGACCATGATACTGCCGCGGGCCGTGAAATCATGCCCCGCGCTTTGCAGGGTAAGGGAAGTGTTTTCTTTCACGCAGGCCCCGGAAAAGGTTTCGAGCATCCGCCCCGCGACCATCTCATAGACGATGCGGTGGTCGGCATCCAGTTCGGAAGGGAGGTTCTCGGTGGGAAGCAGCGCGTGGTGGTCGGCGATCTTTTCGTTGTCCACGCTTCGGCGGGAGAGAGATGCGGTATCCATCCTGCCCGCGTATTCCGCGAAACGGGGATAGCGTGTCATGTTCCCGATGAGTGCCGGAATCTCCTCGGCCACATCTTCCGATATATAGCGTGAGCCGGTACGGGGATAAGTGATGAACTTCTTCTCGTAAAGCGACTGGGCGATGTCGAGCGTTTTTTCTGCCGAAAAACCATACCGGCTGTTGGCCTCTTTCTGGAGTGTCGTCAGGTCGTACAAGAGAGGCGGCTGTTCCCTGGCCTCCTTGCGCTCCACGTTCACGACGCGTACCGTTCGGGCGCCGATAACCTCGGCGCGGGCTGCTTCCGCCTTCTCCCTGCCGTCGAATTTCTCCGTGGAGAGGACGGTGAACTCCGTGCCCTCCTTTGCCGTGGAGAGCTTCAGCCGGAAATAGGTGGCGGGCTTGAATGCCTTGTTCTCCAGGTAACGGGAGCAGATGATCGCCAGCGTGGGGGTCTGCACCCGTCCGAGCGACCAGACGCCCCGCCCGGCAGCCACGGCAAGCGCTTGCGAGGCGTTGATACCGACGATCCAGTCGGCTTCGCTGCGGGCTTTGGCCGAGAGGTAAAGGTTGTCGTATTCGTTGCCGGGGCGGAGGTGTTGTAACCCCTCGCGGATGGCCCGGTCGGTCAGGCTGCTGATCCATAACCGCACGAAAGGGGTGCGGCATTCCAGGTAAGAGTAGATGTAGCGGAAGATCAGCTCCCCTTCACGCCCCGCGTCGGTCGCGACGATGATGCGCTCGGCCATGCCGAACAATTCCCGGAGAATACCGAGCTGCTTCACGACACCCGGGTCGGCCTTATACTCTTTACCCTCCCGAACCTGCCGGGGCAGGAGGATGAACGATGATGGCAGGATAGGCAGGTTTTCCCGGCGGAAACCCGCGATGCCGTACTGTTGGGGCATTGCCAGCCCGACCAGGTGGCCGAAGGCCCAGGTTACGGCGTAGCCGTTTCCCTCGATAAAACCGTCTTTACGGTTCGTGGCTCCCACGATGGCGGCGATCTCACGCGCCACCGAGGGCTTTTCTGCGATAATTACTTGCATGATGATTCGGATTTTTCAGTGGTTGTTTTCTTGTAGTTCTTCTTCTTTCTCTTTTTCCGGACGGGCGATCAGCCGGCGGTCGTAATAGACATGGTTGCCGTTCCCGTCGTAATACTGCCGTCCGTCGTCCGCCTCCTCCGGGGGGCTGCGTTTACCCGGCCGGAGGTACAAGGCGGCCAGCGCCGCGATCAGGAGCGGCATGGCTCCGGCCTGCATGTAGAACCATTTCATACGTTATACCTTGACACCTTTGGAGTTGCTCTTTTTGCTGCTGCGGTAATTTTTCTTCTGCGTCGGGGTGGCTTCCTGCTGTCCCTGCTTGAGCGGCTCTTTCACACCTTTGACCGCTTCGACGGTCTTGCCCTCGGAATTGACGGCGACCTGGGTACGGCTTTCAACGGCGGGTTTGACCTCCGCTCCCTGCCGTTTCGCACGGTCGGGATTCCAGCGGAAGAAGTCCATCTTGTTACGCTCGAAGTTGGGCTTGACCCAGGCGTTGAACGGCTCACCCTGCCCGTCCTTGACCATGCCCTTGATGTAGAAAGCCTTGACATCCGCCCGCTTGGAGGGATCATTCACCGCTTCCGTCCACTGGTCATAAGCCTCTTTGGGCACGGAGGCTTTGAGGATTGTCCGGTGAATCGTGAGCGTGGGCTGTCGTTCGGAGGCCGTAGTTTCCTGCCGTCCGTTTTTCTCGGCGGCCTTCTGGCGGTAAATCTCCTTGTTCTCCTGGGCGTAGCGGTTGCGATCCAAACCGTCGTAGGTAAAGGAATAGTTACGTTCGGCCGCGTCGATTTGGATATAGGCATCCCGCTTATAACCCGCGCGGGTGGTATATCCTTCGAGCAACACCTTGCCGCCGCCGTAGAAATCCATCTGCTTGCCTTCCGAGAGGTCGGCCTCCTTGATGCGGGCACGTTTTTCGAGTAACGAAACGGGCATGGGTTCCAGCGTGTTCGTCCATTTGTCTATCGACACGTAGCAGGGCGTGAGCTTGCCCGGCTCCAGCTCCAGGTCGATCACTTTCCCGGCGTGGCGGGTGTTCATCAGGTTCGTTTTCGCCTCCTCGTCGAGCAGCACCCCGTGGAAGGGGGCGTCGAGGTCGGGCCGTTCCTGCCAGTAATGCGGCACGACGCGCAGCGAGCCGTCCGCCTGCTCTTCGAGCGACACGCGCCCTTTGGTGGAAACACGCATCCCGTTCTCCAGTTCGGGGTTCATCTCCACCAGCCCGTTGGATTTATGTCCGTAAGACATGGCTTTCAGGTGCGGCTCGATGTCCTCCATGCGGATACCTTTCTTCTCCATATCCGCCAGGTCTATCTTCGTGACGTCCAGCGGCTCGAACTGCCGCTGCTCCTGCGTCTGAAGCCGTTCGGAGGGGTCGATACGGTAATTTTCCAGAATCTCCGGGTCGAAGTCGATGCGGATAAGTTTGTTCAGGGCATTCTCCGTCATGACGAAGATACCCGTGTGGACGGGGTTCTGGGCCTGTTCCATGAACTTTTTGAAGAAGGCTTCGAGGGCTGAATCCTGCGTGTTCACGTTCAGCAGGCTCGCCACGTTCTGATCCGTGGGGTCGGCGGTCTGGATATTGCCGTCCTGATCCACGCCGGTAACGGCTTGCAGTCGTCCGTCGTCGGCATTCTGAACGAGCATGACTTGTTTAGCGTCGTTCTTTACGTTTTCGTCCATAATTACGAGTGTTTTTAGTTAGCACCAATAGCGATGCGGGAACGAAAGTAAGGGGAACCGGCTGAACGTAAAAGAGTTGGAAAGGCTATGGAAGCATCGGGCACAGAAGTGGCCGCTTGTGGCGCAGGGCAGAGGAAATCGGAGAAACGGAGTGCCGGGAAGGACGGATTTGGCAGAGGGTATTTTCGTGGCTCCTCACCTTATTGTCAGGTAGTCGGGATCTATTGTTAAATGTCAATAAAGCGCATGGATAACCCGTGTTTTTTTATAAATTTGCGAAAACGGGTTTCAATATCCGACAAAACGTGAGGCATGGAAATATATACCCCAAAAACCAAGATCAAACTTTCTCCGGTGATAAGAAACGGGAGAGAATTTGTCGAAGTGACTTTCGGTAATGACAATGACATCCGCTTGTCGCTGTCGAAGGAAGAAAACGTACTGCTTGTCGGCGGCAGGGCTTATCTGCCGGCAGAAGATTTCGTGCTTGCCGAGTTCTTCGACCGCTATGTGAAAATGGCGTTTATAGACTATTCTGCCATCAAGGAAACCGCCCCCCGTAAAGAGGAAGACAAACGGCCGCCACTGCCGGAAGGCTATCTGGAAAAACTTCAGCAAGTGCGTTACAGTGACCATACCGTAAGGGTATATACCTCCTATTTCCGCGATTTCCAACAGCATTTCGAGGGGCGTAAGATTGAAACGGTTACCCCCGGCGAGATAAACGACTACCTGCTGTATCTCATCCACGAGAAAAACATATCCTCCTGCCAGCAAAACCAGCGTATCAACGCCATCAAGTTCTATTACGAGAAAGTTCTCGGTCAGGAACGGCGGTGTTACAAGGTGAACCGTGCCAAACGGGAGAAGACGCTGCCCGACGTGTTGAGCAAGGAGGAAATAAAGAAGATACTCGACGCGACGGTGACAGACCTGCGCTTCTTCTGCATGTTCTCCATACTCTATTCCGCAGGATTGCGCATCAGCGAACTGCTGGAACTGAAACCCGGCGACATCAACGAATCCCGCTCCCTGATACGGGTGCGGCAGGGTAAAGGAAAAAAAGACCGCTACACCCTGCTATCAAAACCGTTGATGAAAAAGCTGACGGAATATAACAGACTATACAAACCGAAAGTGTGGCTTTTTGAACACAGACCGGGCGAACCTTTCACCGAGAGTATCGTGTCGAAACGGCTGAAGGCAGCGGCCCGGGAAGCGGGAATCACGAAACGGATTTATCCGCACCTGCTGCGCCATTCGTTCGCCACCCACTTGCTGGAGCAAGGAACCGACATCAAGATTGTGAAAGAGCTTATGGGACATAACAACATCAAGACAACGGAAAGGTATGTCCACATAGCAGACACTTTCAAAAGCAATATCAAAAGCCCGTTGGACGATCTGTTGATGGAGGAAGACGAGGTCTGATACTTAAAGAAAATAACAGCCAAATCGGCTGATAGTATAACGTTACAGACAACTTAATACAGAAATATATGGAATATATACCGGATTATCTGAAACCATTTATTATACACAAAGACTATTTTCCTGAATTGATAGAAGATTCATGGTTTAATAATCCTGTGTATTGGAAAGGTCGGTTAATATCACCGCAAAACGAAACAAAATTCAAACTTTACTTTTGTGGTGAATTAATTGATAATTCCATTGTAGGCAAGCAAACTTCACCTTTGGCAATATATGCGGATTCAGTACATTCAGGAGAAAGGATTACTCTTTTTGATGAACGGTATAATGGATATGAAGCATTACTTATAGAGGATAATAGAGAACATCCATTATCTCCTGAGATTCAGTTTGTAGATAAAGATGCTGAAACAGAATTTGAAATTATCATTCTTGGATGCAGTAGTACTGATTTCGATGATGAATATACCGCCACCGAACAAGTACGACTAATCAACGGCGACTGGGTAAACAAAGAGTATCTGAAATGTAATGCTTTTGATTTCATTTCAATACTTATTCGCAATGCCAAAGGTCAGGTATATACGATATTGGAAATGGAATTATGTTAGTTAAATCGTCTGTAACAAGGTCGAGATAACAGCTGAACGCTGTCCCTCACCAACCCATTATCAATCATTAGAAGAACAATATGGAAATATCAGAATTTAGACAACGATATATTAATGCAATTAAAATGTCAGAAAGAGCGAAAATTGTAGAATTATTTCGACTGGCAGATAATTTGGAAGCTGTTGAAAAGACAGAAGAGAACTATCGCATATTGAGTGATGTGTTCAGCTATTTGTGTTATTATACGAAAGCATATAAATATCTATCAGAGGTTGCCAATCCCCATGATGTGAAGGATGCAAAAAAGTTGTACTACCTTAAAGATAGATTAGAAAGTGAAGGTGATAGATACGCATTAAAGCGTCCCCGTATAACAAAAGAATGTGGTTCTGTCAAGATGCCTAAGTTCAAATATTGTTCTGATCCACTGAAAGCTGGACTATTTGAAAAGGTTGATTCTCCGTTGGAATGTGATTGTTGTGGCAAAGGCAGTTATATAATCTACAACGGACCTTTTCATTGTGTTGGAGATGTTGATACACTTTGCCCCAAATGTATCGCATCGGGTAAAGCAGCAAAGAAGTTTCATGGTGAATTTGTAGATAGTGCGCTTGTCCTTCAATCTTCAAATATCTCGAAAGAAAATGTCATAGAACTATGCGACAAGACACCTTGTTATCGGGGTTGGCAACAGGAGTATTGGCTTGACCACTGTGGGGATTTCTGCGAATTTATTGCCTATGTCGGTTGGAAAGAAATTATAGAAATGGGACTGGAAAATTCTGTTGAGTTCGCTCTTGAAGCTGAAGGTTATTCTGAACATAAAGAATACATCGTCAATGGTGGTTCTTGTCAAGGCTATTTATTTCGTTGTCTAAACTGCAAAAAATATATCTTATATGTGGATTGTGATTAAAGAGATTGATAACATGTACCTTAATTACCTGAATGGTAATTAGCTGCAAACCATTATGTGCCACAAAAAAAGAAAATGAGAATATGAAACAAGAATTTGAAGGTTTTGATTTTACAAACTTTTGGGATGATAATTACTATGCCCGCAAGGAGTATATCAGTGATGCCCCAACTGATGAATTGATAGCTGATGTAGAGAAAGAATTAGGATACAAGTTGCCAGCTTCCTATATATGGCTGATGAAGCAGCATAATGGAGGCATCCCTTTCAATACATGCTTCCCTACTGATTCACCCACAAATTGGGCTGAAGACCATATTGCTATAACTGGCATTTACGGTATAGGTAGGGAAAAGGACTATTCACTATGTGGAGAAATTGGCAGTCAGTTTATGATTGATGAATGGGGATATCCGGAAATAGGTGTGGCTATTTGTGACTGTCCGAGTGCTGGGCATGATATGATTTTCTTGGATTATCGAGAATGTGGTCCATTCGGAGAACCAAAAGTTGTGCATATCGATCAAGAATCAGATTTCAAAATAACTACATTAGCAGAAAATTTTGAGGATTTTATACGAGGGCTTGAAAATGCTGAGAAATATGAGGAATAGTAAGTAAGGCACATAACAAGCGGAAGAATCTCCCTAAATGGTCGATTATCCGCCGAACATTAACACCCCAATTAAAAGAATGAGAAAATGACTAATTATTTTGATGATAAACAATTATATCCACTATTGTTTCAGAATGACTTTTCAAAGATTCTGTCTTTCCTTGAAAAGTATGGGCTTAACAGCGTGGATAGAGATGGCAGGAGTTTTTTAATGAACTGCATAGCTGAAGGGAAAAATGATTTTGCTTATAAACTTATAAAATTGGGCGCAAATTTAAATCATCAAGATGCGAGTGGGGCATCCCCTTTATTTGCAGCAATTTGGGCATATAATATAGAAATGATAGTTTCTTTACTTGATAATCCAAGCGTTGATAAAAATATAACGGATAATCAAGGAAGAAATGCACTTCGGATAGCATTACAATATCATCCCGAAGATTGCGAATTAATGATAAGATTTATACGTGCTGGTGTAAACCCATTTTCATGCGACAACAATGGCGTATCATTTTATGGTCTACTTCAAAAATACGCTTCGGGTAGTATAACTAAAGGAGGACGCAAGTTGAATGTTACCCCAATTATTATTGAAATAGAGAATGGGATGTTAACAAACAGCAAACCGACTGAATAAGCGGAACGCTGCCAAACATTATCGGCTCAATAAAATGTTCAATTTTTAATTAGAAGAAAAATGAATACTAAAACAAATGATTTAAAAGAAATTATCAAAAGTTGGATCATCAATATTGATAAAACAGAAGAATTGCCTTCTGATAT